>JABAHR010002557.1_pt3 | contig 69080 bp, 67 predicted proteins | sample 7062101 | NCBI WGS metagenome assembly JABAHR01 (sample SAMN14534553, study PRJNA622989) | marine sediment metagenome | biome: marine biome [ENVO:00000428]; feature: marine pelagic biome [ENVO:01000023]; material: deep marine sediment [ENVO:00002113] | place: India: Gulf of Kutch | collected...
GGGGTGCGAACGGGTTCGCGCCAACGAGGCTGTGGTAGAGGCGATCAGTCCTGGCGTGGTGCGGAGACGGTAATCGTGCGCACGGCGCCGCCCTGGAACTCGAAGGCTATGCCGCGTCGAGGGTAATCGAGTTTTTCCTGCAAATCGCCCTCGGGGGCCGCACCGTAAATCGTCACGATCTGGTAGGGCGCCATGCCACAGCGGGCGCCCTCGGTGGTTTCAAAGGGTGTCGTCATGCCGCCCGATACCGTAATTCCCTCAACGGTCTTTTTGCCTTCGACCATGATCACGGTGGTGTCATTGACGCTGTAATACCACTGCTTCTTGCGCGAGAGCAGAGCGGTTTTCTGGGCCTGAGGCTTCCCCCACGCGCTCAGTACCTCTTCGAACGAGTCGCCGATCTTCACACGCTTGAAGCCGATGCCCGGTGCGATGAACATGTCGCGCTCCAGGTAGCGGATGACTTCCAGAGGCAGTGTGGTGGGCGAGTCGCTGGTCTGGGCCGACGCCATCGGGGGCGCGGTAGTGAGGGCGCATATTACCGCTGCCAAAATGACGGTCGATGACCGCCGCTTGCGGCGATGCAAACGCCCCGGCGGCCTGACACGGGAGTTGCTCATGCTACTCGGAACATTAGGTTTCCAGTGCGTCGGGGTCAAGTACCAACTGCTCGATGGTCCGTCCGAGCATGACAATCATGCCCCGGCGCCGGACGGTGTGCATCTGCGCGAAGTCGAAGTGGTAGATGCGGCGCATTGAGAGGCTGCCGCGGATGCGGCCCGGGCGGATAGACTTCAGGGCGACGGTGCCGTCGAGAAACTGCAGGCCGTGGCTGCGGCAGTGCTCACGGGCCCTTGTGGTAGCGAGCTCCCGCGCGCGCAGACTGTCGAACGTGAACCAGATGCTCGCGACGAGTACGACGACGGCAAGAAAAGCGCTGATGTCCACGTCACGGTGACCGCGGCGAGAAACGGGATGCCGATGAATGATCCGCGCGATACGTGCTGACATAACCACGTTGAAGGTCGACGCGATCGTCAACGCGGCCAATACTACCCTGCTCGGGGGAGGGGGCGTGGACGGTGCGATTCACCGTGCGGCCGGGCCCCGGCTCCTCGAGGCCTGTCGCAATCTCGGCGGCTGCCGTACGGGCGAGGCGAAGATCACGCCGGGTTTCGATCTGCCGGCCACCTGGGTGATACACACCGTTGGGCCAGTCTGGCGCGGCGGCGCCGAGGATGAGCAGGGGCTGTTGCGCGCGTGCTATCGCAATTGTCTCGCATTGGCGCTCGGATACCAGGTGAGGACGATTGCCTTTCCGGCGATTGCCACGGGCGTCTACGGCTTTCCCCGACGTGAGGCGGCCGTGATCGCCGTCGACGAAATGCGTCGCCGCGAGGCCTGCTTTGCCGAGATCATCACATGCTGCTTCAGCATCGCCGACCACGAGATCTACGAGCGGACCCTGCGCGCCGCTTGATTGCCCACGACCTTCGATCAACAGCATCGACAGCACTGTGCGACCGACGCTGCCCAACCTCAACTGTCGAGCGAGCGAATACGATCGATCAGAGCGGACGTCGAGCGCCTGAAGCGGATCGGAATCGCTCGCACCTCTCCGCCGGCAGCGCGCACTGCATCGTTGCCGACGATGGCGTCGACGGCCCAGTCTCCACCCTTGACCAGAATGTCCGGGCGCACGCGCTTTATCAGTGCGAGCGGCGTCGGGTCTGCGAACGCCACGACGAGGTCGACACAACCCAGCGCCGCCAGCACGACGGCGCGATCCTCCAAGGCATTTACCGGGCGTCCCGGCGCCTTGTTCAAAGCACGCACGGAGGTGTCCGTGTTGATGCCGACCACTAGCGATGCGCCCATCGCCGCGGCTTCCTCAAGATAGGCGATATGGCCCCGGTGCAGAATGTCGAAGCAGCCGTTGGTAAACACTAGGGGGCGTGGCAGGGCGTCGAGTCGTGCGTCGAGCCCGACGGAGTCCGCCACGACCTTCGAGGCACTGTCGACCACGCGCATGAGCTAGCAACGGCCCGGCGGACGAGGATCAGCCCGCGCCGTCAGTCACGAACTCGGCGCCCGCGCCGTTCGTCAGCTATCGACATATTCGAACACCTTGACAACGCGGCTGACACCCCCCACTCGGCGGGCGGCTTCGGCGGCAGCGTTGCCTTCGACGCGCGTGACCATGCCCATCAGGTAGACGTTGCCGTGCTCGCTGACGACTTTAACGCGGGTGGCGTCGAGGTTTGCGGTCTGGAACAGCTTGGTCTTGACCTTGGTTGTGAGCCAGGTGTCATTGGCGCGGCTGGTAATCGTGGTTTTGCCTGATATCGCCATCTCGTTTACGATCTGTCGAACCTCGGGCTGCTTGCGCGCGTGAGCGATCACCTGTTCCTGCAGATCCTTCGTTGGCGTCTCGCCGGTGAGCAGCACAATCCCGTTCATGCTGGTCACGCTGACGTGAACCTTCTCGCGCAACGGTTCGTCCTTCCAGATGGAGGTGCGAATCTTCCACTCGACATTGTTGTCGTCGACGTACGCTCCGAACGAGCGCCGATCGTGCGCGATGTCGACGGCGGTAACGGTTGCTGCGCCCACGGCAGTCGCGAGACAGCCGGTGAGCGTTGCCATTGCCCCGATCGATAGGCTACCAGCAACGAATCGATGCCAGAGATTTGCCATGATTCCCCCTCGAGACTTTCACGATTGTCCCAGTAAATGGATGTCGACCAGATCGCAAATGCAGTGAATGACGATGCCGTGGACTTCCTGGATGCGCGCCGTGGATGTCGACGGCACGCGGATTTCCACATCGCGTTCGTTCAGCAGATGCGCCAGCTTGCCTCCATCGCGTCCGTTGAGCACGACGCAGCGCATGCCGCGCTCCTGGGCCGCCGTAACGGCCCGCATGACGTTCTCGGAGTTTCCAGAGGTGGTAATGGCAAGTAGGACGTCCCCAGGTTGTCCCAAGGCCAGCACCTGCTTTGAGAATACCTGGTTGTAGTCGTAATCGTTGGCTATCGACGTCAGAGTTGCGCAGTCGGCCGTGAGGGCGATCGCCGGAAGCGGCGGTCGTTCCGCGAGGAACCGGTTGAGCAACTCGGAAGTGAAATGCTGTGCGTCGGCGGCAGATCCTCCGTTGCCGCAGGCGAGAATGCGGTTGTCGTCGAGGAGTGCATCGACCATGGCCTGAGCGGCGTCCGCCACGGGGCCGGCAATGAGTTCCACGCAGCTCGAGATCGTGCGCACGCTCTCGCGGAAGTTGTCGGCGACGCGCTCTGTGGGGTTCATCCGCGCTTAATCCGCCGCGAGGAGGCCGGCTTGTTGTCGACGGGCCTAAAAGGCATCTTGGATCCACTCGATCCGTGGCCGACCGTGCTCCAGCGTGAGTGCCGCTACATCAAAGCGGCAAGGCATCGAGGCCAGTCGATGCCGGCGTTGCAGATAGTGCTCTGCCGTGGCCCGCAGCTTGCGCTGTTTGCGCGCATCAACGGTCTCGACGGGGTCGACGAATCGCGTGCTGCTGCGGTAGCGCACCTCTACGAACACCAGATTGTCTGCGTCTTTCATTACCAGGTCGATCTCGCCGAATGGTGAGCGATAGTTGCTTTCGACGAGCCGCAGTCCTCGCTGCAGCAGATAATCACAGACTTTGCGTTCCGCCCACAGGCCGCGCTGAAGACGGCTGTCGCCATTCGCTCGCATGGTACCGCAACTCGGGTGTGTTGTCGTGCTCGCGCACCGGCGAGATCAGTCGAGGGGTGCCTTCGGAAAAACGCGCCCACACCAGCTGCCGGTCAACTGTCCGCCCTGTGATCTGAAGGGTGGCCGTAACGCCATTGAAGCGCCGCCCGGGATCGGCCGCAAGATGACCGAGCAAAGGGATGATGCTGTAGGCGTCGAGCCCGAGCGCGTAGAGCCGGTCGAGCTGAGAGTAGCGCCCCGGCCATTCTCCTTGAATCGATTGCCGCATGGTGGCTACGCGACTGCCCTGCCCGAGCATCCAGGGCATGTCGGCGAACGCGACGCCGTCCAAGTCGATGTCGAGGATTGGATCGGGCCGGCCGGTGAACACGTGTGACGTCGCGTAGACCGGGAGGTCGTGAGCGCGGAAGAAATCGATCTGCGGCTTGAGTAGTCGGGCCTGTGTGGTGCTCGCGGCCATGAAGATGAAGTCGATGTCGTGGCGGCGCCGCGGCTGAAACTCGAGGTCGCCGTCGACCACCGTCTGCAAGCGCAGATGTCGCATCTCGCTCTCATCGATGCCGAGAAGCTTCCTGATCGGGACCGAGTAGTCACTCTGATCGGGCGCATAGGGTTGAGCGGCGGCGACAATGCCTCCGATCCCCGTCCACGTGTCGACGAAGGCCGACTGCACACGCTGACCCCATTCGGTCTGTGGATACACGATCGCGGCCATTCGTTTGCCGTCTCGATACGCCCGTATCGCCGCCTGCCGCGCTTCCGCCTCCGGCTGCAGCCCGAGCTGGACGACGTGTGCCGGCAGCTCCGAGATCGATGGCGTCACCCCGAGAAGCAATGTCGGCACCGCCAGCTCGGTCTCTTGCAGGAGCGCTTCCACGGCCTGTCGCCCGAGCGGGCCGACGATGAAGTCCGCACCCTCATCCAGAGCCATGCGGTAGAAGATCGGTGACAGACTCGGCTCGGTGCCGACGTCATAGAGGGCCACCTGCGGTTTGTTTATGTCCGAATTCGCTTCGTGCAGGGCGAGAAACCCGGCCTGAAAGGCGCTGGCTGCCTGGCCGTACACGGACGTCAACGGCAGCAACAGGGCAATGCGGCGGGGTGCACTCGCTTGCGCGAGCAGGGGTTCCCGGAACAGGGCGACGATCGTCTCGGTTGCCGGGTGTCCGGGATATCGACCGAGCCAGTCATCGAGCCCCGCACGCAAGCGGTTCGGGTCCAGGCTCGCCTCGCGGCTTAGCAGTGCCAGGTCCAACCATCCCGAGAGCCCCGGCTCCGGGTTCGTGTACAAAGCGGTGCGCAGCTCGACGGGGTCCACGGAATCGAGCACGTTCCACAGTGCCTGGTGATTTTCGAGCACAGCCCCGGTCGACGAAATCGTGAGGTCTCTCTGCACGAGACTCTTGGCGGCCTCGAGCGGGCGTTCGAGAGCGATCAGTGTTTGCGCTAGAATCCAGTAGATTTCGGCGACTATGGCGGGATTTTGGTGCGGCAGGCCGGTCACGGGGCTCAGCAGGCGAACAACGTCCGCGTGACGGCCTTCGCGGCGCGCCATGCGCGCCTGCAGCAGCTGTTTCTTCGTGAGCGTCGCGGCGTTCATGTCCGCGGCGTTGAGGTTGGTGAGAATCGACGCGGCGGTTTCGAATTCGCCGCTCTCGAGCAGCGCCGCAGCGGCCTCGAGAAGATAGTCTTCCCGCAGGGGTGGAGCGGAAAACTGCGCCCGTGACAGGGACTCCCACGCGGACAGGCGCGGGGTGACGGCGGGTTGCGTGCCCGCCGGGGGCGTCTCAGGCGCTGTGGCAGGAGCCGGAGCGCGTTCCGAGACCGGCACTCCCCCGGCGCCCTCGGGCTGGGTGGTGACGGTCTCGCATCCGGCCGCGAGAAGCACCCACACTCCGATCGCGAGTCGCCGCGCTGTGCTCGAGTGGACCAAATGCGTCATTCAGCGTGTCTGGGACACCTGCGCAGGGCCGCGGTAATCGCGGCAGCGCCAACGGTGTCGTCAAGCGGCAACAGTATAGCCATTGCAGATGATTACAGGCAAAGCCGGTAAGCTCTACATCGTCGCAACTCCCATCGGTCACCGGGAGGACATCACGCTGAGAGCCCTGCGGGTGCTGCGCGAGGTCGATGTCGTTGCGGCCGAGGATACGCGCCATACTCGCGCGCTGCTCGCTCACCACGGTATCCGGCGTACGCTCGTCTCGCTGCACGAGCACAACGAGGTTCGACGCACGCCCGAGTTGGTGGGCAGATTGTGTCGAGGTACGAATGTCGCCTTGGTCAGTGATGCGGGCACGCCGCTGATAAGCGATCCAGGCTTCCGTCTCGTCCGCGTTGCCCACGAGCACGGTGTGGAGGTGGTCCCGGTTCCCGGGCCGAGTGCGCTCGTCGCCGCACTGTGCGTCGCCGGCCTGCCTACAGATCGTTTCGTCTTCGAGGGGTTTCTGCCGCCCCGCTCTCGCCGTCGGGAGGCACGTCTGCTCGAGCTTGCGACGCAGCTGCGAACGATGGTGTTCTTCGAGTCGACGCATCGAATCGTCGAGAGCATCGACGCAATGACGCGGGCGTTCGGACCGCGTAGGGAGGCGACGCTGGCGAGCGAAATGACGAAAATGTTCGAGGCAGTGCGTCGCGACGACCTCGAAGGCCTCGGCCGTTGGCTGCGCGAGGTTCCCGAGCGGTGCAAGGGTGAGTTCGTGATCGTGGTTCGGGGCTGCGAGCCCGTCGAGGACGAGTCTCTCAGCGAGTTGGAGAGGCGTCTCGTCGATACTCTGGTCGCGGTCCTGCCGATAAGGCAGGTAGCGGCACTCGGCGCCACGATCACGGGACGGCCGCGCAACGTCCTCTACCGCTATGCGCTGAGCGTCGAATCCGATGGCGATGAGTGACGTAGGGTCGGCTTGCTTTCGTGTGGCAAAGCCTTATATATATGCGTGCGGGAGTTGGCCGGACAGCCGCTCGGCGCCTGTCTGCGCAGCAGCGTCGGTATCGAGCCGCAAACATCGCGGCAGACACGGCGTTGCTTCGCAGACCGGCGTCGGGAGGAAAGTCCGGGCTCCACAGGGCAGGGTGCCAGGTAANNGAGCCGACGGAAAGTGCCACAGAAAATATACCGCCCGATGCTTGTCGGCGCGCCGCACGCGGGCGCCGCCGGGTTGCGGGTAAGGGTGAAAAGGTGCGGTAAGAGCGCACCGCGCGCCTGGTAACACGCGCGGCACGGTAAACCCCACCTGGAGCAAGACCAAATAGGAATCCGAGGACGTGGCCCGCGTCGGATTCGGGTAGGTCGCTCGAGACGCTCGGTGACGCGCGTCCCAGATGAATGGCTGTCGGGGCCGACCTCGTGTCGGTCTTACAGAACCCGGCTTACAGGCCGACTCCCGCTTCCGCTTCCCCGCGCGCCGATGCCGGGGAGCGGCGAGTCCGTTGGAAGCTAGGGTGCGGCGCGCACCACACACAACATGCGGCGTCCCGCAAACGTGTTCGCCACGACATGTGGCTGCGACGTGCGCAGAAGGCGTGCAATGCGTCGTCGCGGTCATCGCTTTCTCGCCGGCCCGCAATTCGTGACATCCACCTTCGGTCGGGCCGTGCCCGCAACGTTGTGCCAACCGTCCGTCTCTTCAGGCGCTGACGGGCGTCGCCCGCAGGGGATTTGCCTTGACACTAGTTCGGGGCGGTTACTATAGTGTCGATAAGTGGGAATATGTGGGAAATGTTGGGACTGTTGACGGGGTGGTGGTGCGATGTTCCGAGGTGTCAGTGCGCTCAACCTCGACGCCAAAGGAAGGCTGGCTATCCCCACGCGGCACCGCGAGGCCCTGGTAGCCCAGAGCAACGGGCAGCTCGTCATCACGGTCAATAACAGCGAGCGCTGTCTCTGGCTCTATCCGCTCAATGAGTGGGAGGAGATCGAGCGCAAGGTCGTGAGCCTGCCTAGTCTCGACCCCGCAGCCCAGAGGCTAAAGCGCATTCTGATCGGCCACGCCAGTGACTGCGATCTCGACCGCAACGGTCGTGTTCTGCTACCGGCTCCGTTGCGCGAGTTTGCCGACTTGGACAAGCGCGTAGTTCTCATCGGGCAGGGTAATAAGTTCGAGCTCTGGAACGAGAGCCTGTGGAACGCGCGTCGCGAAGAGTGGCTCGCACACGACGATACTGCCGGTCCCTTGCCGGTCGAGATGGAGTCGCTGTCCTTGTGACAGCGCAAGATGGTCGCGCGGCAGCATGAGCCGGTCCTGACGAATGAAGTCGTGCAGGCGCTTGATATAAGGTCCAACGGCACCTATGTGGACACAACGTTCGGACGGGGAGGGCACGCTCGGGCGATCGCTTCTCACCTCGGACCCGACGCTCGACTTCTCCTGCTCGACCGCGATCCGGAAGCGATTCGCTCTGCTCGGGAAATGTTCGCCAAAGACGCCCGCGTGCATATCGTCAGATGCCCGTTCTCGCAATTGGGCGAAGCGTTTCGTGCCGCGCTCGGCGCCTCGGGCGCGAGCGGCATTGTCGTCGATCTCGGCGTTTCCTCGCCGCAGCTTGACGCGCCCGAGCGCGGTTTCAGCTTCAGCCACGACGGCCCGCTCGACATGCGTATGGACCCGGAGCACGGGCAGACGGCCGCTCAGTGGCTTGCGTGCGTCACTCAGCAGGAGCTCGCGGCGGTGCTACGCGAGCTCGGAGAGGAGCGTTTTGCGAGGCGCATCGCCAGGGCGATCGTTCGCCGCCGGGAAGTCGAGCCACTGGCTTCGACGGCCGATCTGGCGCGCACCGTGGCCGCGGCTGTGCCGACGCGCGAAGTCGGCAAGCACCCCGCGACGCGGACCTTTCTTGCCATCCGCATGTATCTCAACCGCGAGCTCGATGAGCTCAAAGCCGTCCTGCCGCAGGCGCTCGAGCTGCTCGAGCCCGGTGGCAGGCTGGTCGTCATCAGCTTCCATTCGCTGGAGGACCGTGAGGTGAAGCGGTTTCTGCGCCGTGCCGCGCGGGGTGATCCGTTTCCGCCGCGACTGCCGGTGCGACACGCCGAGTTGCATCCGCAGCTCAGGCTCGTCGGAGGTGCGGTTCGCCCAGGCGAGACAGAGCGCGCGCGCAACCCGCGGGCGCGCAGTGCCGTGATGAGGGTCGCAGAGCGTCTCGGATGATGGGCGTGCGCGTCGCCGTGGGTGTTGTCGCGGGCCTGTTCCTGGTCACGGCGTTGGCCGTGGTGCACGTCCGTCATCAGAACCGACTGACGTTTCTCGATTTGCAGGCGCTGCAGGCCGAGCGTGATCGGCTCAACGTAGAATGGGGCCAGCTGTTGCTGGAGAGAGGCACCTGGGGTAACCATCAGGTGGTAGAGCAAAAGGCGCGTTCCGAGTTGCGCATGACGGTGCCAAGCGAGGAACAGACCGTTTCCGTGGCGTTGCAGGAGTCGACTGAGCGATGACGCGTCACCAAGGCGCTGTTTACTACCGCTGGCGCGCCTGGGTCATGGTCGCACTGCTCTCGCTGGGGCTGGGGCTGTTGTTCCTGCGCGCTGTGTACCTGCAGGTCCTGGCGAGTGACTATCTCCAGGCCCAGGGTGAGGCTCGTTACTCGCGAGTGGAGAAAGTCGTCGCCACGCGCGGCATGATCGTGGACAGAAACTCCGAGCCGCTCGCCATCAGCACGCCGGTGGATTCCTTATGGGTGCACCCGCCGACGCTGCGAAAGGCAGCTCATCGCCTGCCGGAACTCGCCGCGGCGCTGGACATGCCTGCTGCACGACTCGAGGCGGACCTCGATCGGTATGGGGAGCGCGAGTTCATGTATCTCAGGCGCCATCTCACCCCTGCGGATGCTCAGCGTGTGATGACTCTCGACATCCCGGGCGTGGCGGCGCGGCGCGAGTATCGCCGCTATTACCCGGCCGGCGCGGTGACTGCCCACGTCATCGGATTCACCGATATCGACGACAAAGGTCAGGAGGGCATCGAGCTCGCCTACGACAGTCACCTCGGCGGCGCGGACGGGTCGAAAAGAGTGCTTCGCGACAGGCTTGGCCGCGTCGTTGAAGACGTGGAGAATATTCGTCCTGTGGTGGATGGACACAGCCTCGGGCTGAGTCTTGACAGTCGCATCCAACACCTGGCCTACCAGCACCTCAAGGCCGCATTCCTCCGCCACAGGGCCGTCGGCGCCTCGGCCGTCGTGCTCGATGCCAGAAGCGGTGAGGTGCTGGCCATGGTCAACGAGCCTGGCTTCAATCCCAACAACCGGGGTGAGCTGCAGAGCGCCCGCTTCCGCAACCGAGCGGTGACGGATGTCATGGAGCCTGGGTCGACAATGAAGCCGTTCACCGTCGCCTTGGCGATCGGCAGCGGCAAGGTGAGCCCGCAGACGCGGATCGACACTGCGCCCGGGGTCATGCGCATCGGCAGGCACAGGATTCGTGACGTCCACGATTACGGTTCATTGAGCGTTTCTCGTGTTCTGGTCAAATCGAGCAACATCGGTGCGGCTAAGATCGCGCTGCAACTGGATGCGCGCGACCTCTACCAGTATCTGCGCGGCCTGGGTTTCGGTGCCAGCACCGACAGCGGGCTGCCGGGCGAAGTGGTCGGCACTCTCGTGGAGCGGCGCCGCTGGCGCCCCATTGAGCAGGCGACGCTGGCCTACGGATACGGACTGTCGGCGACGCCGCTGCAGCTCGCCCGCGCGTACGCCGTGCTCGCAAACGATGGCGAGCTCGTCCCGGTTACGATGCTGCGTCGGCGAGGTGCGGTTCGTGGAGTTCGTGTGGCCGATGCGGAGTCCGTGCGCGCCGTGCGCGCCATGCTGGAGCTTGCCGCGAGCGAGCAGGGTACGGGGCGTGCTGCGCAGATCCCACAGTACCGGGTCGCCGGTAAGACGGGAACGGTGCACAAGCTCACGGCTCAGGGTTATGCAGCGGACCGCTACCTGGCTCTCTTCGCGGGCTTTGCTCCCGCGACGGATCCGCGTCTTGTCACGGTCGTCATCATCGACGAGCCCCGTGCCGGCAAGTACTACGGGGGTGATGTTGCCGCACCGGTGTTCGCCGGTGTCATGGCGGGGGCCCTGCGCCTTCTCAACATTGCTCCGGACAGCGACGCGGGCGGCGTGCGCACGGTCAAGGTCAACGTAGCGAAAGCGGGGATCTGATGGGGGGTCTCACGATCGGCACGAGCGCCAAAAGGAAGAGGCTGAGCATGATGCTGGCCGGCCTGGCAGACGTGAAGCAGGCCGATGATCGGCCGGTGAGCGGCCTCAGCGCAGACAGCAGGACGCTCGCGCGCGGCGATCTGTTCATCGCCATGCCCGGCGCCAGCGCCGACGGTCGGCGTTTCATCGCCGAGGCTCTGCGCCGGGGTGCCTGTGCCGTGGCCTACGAGGCACGGGACTGGCCTGCAGTGGCGGACCTGCCGGTGCCCGCTTATCCCGTCGTCGAGCTGGCAATGCGCACTGGCCTCATTGCGGATCGTTTCTACGACTCGCCCTCGCGAAGAATCCACATCGTGGCCGTTACGGGGACGAACGGCAAGACGACGGTTTCGCACCTTACGGCACAAGCGCTGAGCGTGCTCGGCCGGCGATGCGCCCTGATCGGCACCCTCGGCTGTGGCTTCCCCGATCGACTCGCGGAGATCAGCCTCACGACCCCGGATGCGATCCGGTTGCAGCAGCGCCTGGCCGGTTTCGTCGAGGAGGGGACGCCCTGCGCGTGCATCGAGGCCTCCTCTCATGCGCTGGCTCAGGGCCGTGTCGACGGCGTTGCGGTCGATACGGCAGTGTTCACCAACCTCAGTCACGATCATCTCGACTACCACGGCAGCATGGCTGAGTACGGTCGCGCGAAAGCGCGGCTTTTCAGGTTTCCGGGGTTGCGGCACGCGGTGGTGAACGTCGACGACACGCTCGGCGCCACCCTGCGAGAGCACACCAGCGCCGAGAAGGTATGGAGCTACGGCGGCGGGGATGCCGACGTTCGGGCCCGCGACGTGTCGGTGGGCATGAACGGGATGCGGCTCGACGTCGCGACGCCGCTCGGGCCCCTGGATGTCGAAACGGCTCTTTTCGGACGCTTCAACGTCGGCAACGTCCTCGCGGTGATCACCACTTTGATCGCGCATGGGGTCGCACGAGAGGACATCGCGGCGGTAATGCGCGACCTGGTGCCGGTGCCCGGGCGCATGGAGCTCTTCCGCGGCGCCGCGGACAGGCCCACGGTGGCGGTGGATTATGCCCATACACCCGATGCGCTGGCCAAGGCACTGCGAGCCCTTCGCGAGCATACCGCCGGCAAGTTGTGGTGTGTGTTCGGCTGCGGCGGGGATCGAGACCGAGACAAACGCCCCATAATGGGTCGAATCGCCGACAGGCTGGCGGACAACATCGTCATCACGGACGACAATCCGAGACGGGAAGCCCCTGTTACCATCGTCGATGACATCCGCGCGGGCATGCAGCGCGACGTACTCGTCATTCACGACCGATCGCGGGCTATTCAGTGGGCCATTGAGCAGGCTACAGCGGGCGATCTGGTGCTGGTTGCGGGCAAGGGGCACGAATCGACTCAGGACACCGGCAGCCAGGTGGTGCCGATGGACGACAGGCAGATTGTCGTCGGGTTCATGAGGAAAGTGTGTTGATGGATCTCGTCACGCTCGCGCAGGTGGTACATGGCAACCTGATCGGGGCGAATCGGGAGTTTTCGGGCGTCGCCACCGACTCGCGCACGCTGTGCGGCGGCGAGTTGTTCGTGGCCCTGTGCGGCACGCGCTTCGACAGTCACGACTTTCTCGTGGAGGCCGCCGCGAAGGGTGCGGCTGCGGCACTGGTCAGCCGTTCGGCATCGCTGCCGCTTCCCGCTGTCGTCGTCGCCGACACGATCACGGCGCTGGGTCGGCTGGCGGGTCATTGGCGTCGCCGTTCGGATATTCCGGTGGTTGCCGTTACCGGCAGCAATGGCAAGACCACGGTGAAGGAGATGCTCGGCTCCATTCTCGGCCAATCGCGCCGCGGTCTCGTCACCGAGGGCAACCTGAACAATCACATAGGGGTTCCCTTGACACTGCTGCGCCTGCGTGAGGGCGACCGCTTTGCCGTGGTGGAAGTGGCGATGAATCACCCCGGAGAGATTGCCTACCTCGCGGGTTTGGCGCAGCCCACGGTCGCCGTAATCAACAACGCCGCCCCCGCGCATCTGGAGGGGCTGGGCAACGTGGAGGCCGTGGCACGGGCCAAGGCCGAGATCTTCGAGGGTTTGCGCGCGGGGGGGATTGCCGTCATCAACGCCGATGATCCACACCGTGACCTGTGGCTGCGCGCGGCTCAATCTTACCGAGTGGTGACTTTCGCTCTGCAGGCGCCGGCGGACGTGACGGCTCGCTTCGAGCCCGACGGCGACGGTCACCGCGTGATGCTTTCGACGCCAGCCGGCAGGGTCGAGGTGTACCTCGGTCTGCCCGGTGTTCACAATGTCGCCAACGCCCTGGCGGCCACTGCGGCGGCGCTGGCGGCGGGAGCTTGTCTCGAGGACGTGCGCCGAGGTCTCGGTAACCTGATACCGGTGCCGGGCCGACTGGAGATTCGTGCGGCCCCGGGGGGCTTCCGCATACTGGACGACAGCTATAACGCCAATCCGGGGTCCTTGCGCGCGGGGCTCGAGGTCCTGCGCGACAGCGCGGGCGAGCATATTCTCGTGCTGGGCGATATGGCCGAGCTCGGCGACGCGAGCATTGAGATGCATGCAGACGCCGGACGGCTGGCGCGATCCATGGGCGTCAATCGCCTTCTTGGCGTCGGCGAGTTCTCGCGCCATGCCGTCACCGCCTTCGGCGAGGGCGGCGAGCACTTCGCGGACGTCGACGAGCTGGCCGTCACGGTGCGGCGAATCGCCCGCCCGGACGTCACAGTGCTCGTCAAGGGTTCCCGGCGTATGCGCATGGAGCGAGTCGTGAATGCGGTGTGTACGCCGCACGATTCAGGCAGAGGCGCGCACTGATGCTCTTCTACCTGTTCGATTCACTGGCCCGCGAGTACAGCGTTTTCAATGTGTTCCGCTACCTCACGCTGCGCGGAATCTGCGGTGTGCTGACCTCGCTCTTCGTCTGTTTCGCCCTCGGCCCGGCGCTGATTCGTCGCCTTTCAGATCGTCAGATCGGTCAAACCGTGCGCGAAGACGGGCCGGCGACCCACGTCACCAAGACGGGGACGCCGACCATGGGGGGCAGTCTGATTCTGATATCCGTGGTGGTGTCGACGCTGTTGTGGGCCGATCTGGGCAACCGTTTTGTCTGGGTCGTCGTCTTCACTTGTCTGGCCTTCGGACTCATCGGCTGGGTGGACGACTACCGCAAGCTGGTGGACAAGAATCCGCGCGGCATCGGCGCGAAAGCCAAGTTCCTGTGGCAGAGCGTGGCCGGTATCAGTAGTGCCGTCTTTCTGTACGTCACCGCACAGTCTCCTGCCGAGACACAGCTGATCGTGCCCTTTTTCAAGGACATCGCTGTGGATCTCGGTGTATGGTTCGTCGTGCTTACGTACTTCGTCATCGTCGGCTCGAGCAACGCGGTGAACCTGACCGACGGGCTGGACGGACTGGCGATCATGCCCACCGTGCTGGTGGCCGGAGCGCTGGGAATCTTCGCGTACGTGACGGGAAACAGCATCTTCTCGAGCTATCTCGGCATACCCTACGTTCCCGGGAGCGGCGAGGTTCTGGTTTTCTGCGCGGCGCTGGTCGGGGCGGGCCTGGGTTTCCTGTGGTTCAACACTTACCCGGCTCAGGTATTCATGGGCGATATCGGAGCCCTGGCACTCGGCGCCGCCATCGGCGCGGTTGCGGTCGTCGTGCGTCAGGAAATCGTGCTTTTCGTCATGGGCGGCGTATTCGTGGTCGAGACGGTTTCCGTGATCCTGCAGGTGGCGTCTTTCAAGCTGGTGGGCAAACGCGTGTTTCGCATGGCGCCCCTGCACCATCACTTCGAGCTCAAAGGCTGGCCCGAGCCCCGTGTCAGCGTTCGTTTCTGGATCATCAGCCTGATTCTGGTGCTGGTGGGACTCGCTACCTTGAAGGTTCGCTGAAGCCATGCAGGCGGCATTGCAGGCAGATGGTGACGAGTACGGTGTCGATCCGGTGCGGCAGGCCTTGATCGTCGGCTTGGGCCGGACGGGGCTTTCGTGCGCACGCTATCTTGCCGATCAGGGATACGCTGTGCACGTGGTCGATTCTCGAGCCGAGCCTCCCATGGAGGCGGCGCTGCGGGCTTCGTTGCCGGACGTGTCTGTGACCCGGGGCGGGTTCGACCCGCAGCTTGCCGACGACGTGGACCTGCTGGTGATCAGCCCGGGCGTTTCGCTCGACGAGGCCGTCGTTCGACGGGCCCGGGAACGCGGCATCGAAGTGGTGGGTGACGTCGAGCTCTTCGCGCGAGTCGTGACCGCTCCCGTGATCGCCGTGACCGGGTCCAACGGCAAGAGCACGGTCACGACGCTGGTCGGCGAGCTGTGCCGCTGCAGCGGACTCGAGACCCTGGTCGGCGGCAACATCGGGGTGCCGGTGCTGGATCTCATGCGTGATCCGGCGCCGCAGCTGTATGTATTGGAGTTGTCGAGCTTTCAGCTCGAGACCACGTGCAGCCTGCGGCCACGGGCCGCCGCCGTGCTCAATATCAGCGCCGATCACATGGACCGCTATGCGGACCTGGACGAGTACGCGCGCGCGAAAGGCCGTATCTTCCGGGGCGCACAGACCGTCGTCGCCAACCGGGACGACCCGCGCGTCATCGCCATGGCACAGGCACTTCCTGGCCTCGTCTCCTTCGGCCTCGATCGGCCGCCGCGGGAATGCGATTACGGCATCGAGTGCGATGGCGAGGAAATTCTGCTGGTGCGGGGCGCCACTCCGTTCGCGAGTGCGCGCCGCCTCGGCCTGAGCGGTCGGCACAACGTGGCCAACGTGCTCGCGGCGGCGGCGCTGGCGCAGGCCGGCGGGGTGAGCTTGGCGAGCGTCGGTGAGGTCGCGGAGCGGTTCACCGGTTTAGCGCACCGCTGCGAGACGCTGGGCCGTTGGGGCGGAGTTCGCTGGATAAACGACTCCAAGGGTACCAACGTCGGTGCGACCCTGGCAGCGGTGGAGGGTCTGCACAGCCCCGTGGTGCTGATCGCCGGCGGCGTGGGCAAAGGGGCGGATTTCTCCCCCCTGCGACCGGCATTGAAGCGGCACGGACGGGCCGTCGTCCTTATCGGTCGCGACGCCGCGTTGATCGAGGAAGCGCTCGGCTGCGAGGTGACCACGGTGCGGGCGTCTTCGCTGAGCCACGCCGTGAAGCTGGCGGCCGGGCTTGCACATCCCGGCGATACGGTGATCTTGTCGCCGGCCTGCGCGAGCTTCGACATGTTCGCCGATTACCGCGAGCGCGGAGAGACGTTTCGCCGCGCCGTGACGGAGTATCACGCATGAGTGCCGTGGTCCGGCAAGCGCTGCCCGCGGATACCCCGGAAATGCGCGTTGACCTGTGGCTGCTCGGTGCGCTGGCCGCGCTGCTGAGCCTCGGTGTCGTGATGGTTTATTCCGCCTCCGCGGCGACTTCCGCCGAAAGTGGCTGGAGCCGCGCCGATCTGCGCCCGCACCTCATGAATGTGGTGGCTGCTGTGGTGGCGCTGAAGCTCGTTTATCACGTCCCTCTTCTCTGGTGGAAGCGGGCCAGCGGCCCCCTGTTGGCCGTCGCGGGAGTCTTGCTGGTGCTGGTTTTGATCCCCGGGCTCGGTGTCGAGGTCAACGGCAGCAGACGGTGGTTGCCTCTGGGGCCGTTGAGGATGCAGCCCTCGGAGCTGGCGAAGCTGGCCGTGGTTCTTTACGCCGCCGCGCATCTCGCGCGCCATCGCGACAAACTGCAGGAGTTCCGCTTCGGCATTCTTTTCGCCAGTGCCCCGCTCGCCGGTACCGGGTTGTTGCTGCTGCTGGAACCGGATTTCGGCACTACCGTGGTGCTCACCGTGACCGTTGCCGGCATGCTTTTCCTGGCGGGAGTGAGACTCTGGCACTTCTCGCTGTGCATGGCGGCGGGCCTCGCGAGCATGGTCCTGCTCACTGTCGTCGCGCCCTACCGCATGGCCCGCGTCATGAGCTTCCTGGACCCCTGGTCGGATCCCTACGACGGTGGTTTTCAGCTCATCCAGGCATTGATTGCCTTCGGCCGCGGCGAGTGGCTGGGCGTGGGGCTCGGCGCCAGCGTGCAGAAACTGTTCTACCTGCCGCACGCGAGTACCGATTTCTTGCTGGCGGTCATCGGTGAGGAGCTGGGCCTGCTCGGCGTCACCGCAGTGCTGGTGCTCTTCGCGGTCGTGCTGTGGCGGGCTTTCTGCATCGCTCGCCAGGCGGAGCGTACGGGCGATGTGTTCGCCATGCGTCTGGCGCAGGGCCTCGGCCTGCTGCTGGTGCTGCAGGCGCTGATCAACGTGGGCGTCAACCTCGGCGTGCTGCCCACCAAGGGGCTTACCCTGCCGTTCCTGAGCTACGGCGGCAGCAGTCTCGTCGTGAGTTGCGCCGCGGTGGGCCTGCTGCTGGCGATCGGTGCGCAGACGCGCCCGCGGCCGCGTGCCCGGGGGGATGGAGCGTGAGCACCCTGCTGGTCATGGCGGGGGGCACCGGCGGTCACGTCTACCCGGCCTTGGCGGTGGCGCAGGCGCTGCGCCGTCGGGGCGTGAACGTCGTCTGGATGGGCACGCGCACGGGAATCGAAGCGCGCGCAGTGCCTGCGGCGGGTTTCGACATCGAGTGGATCACCGTGCGCGGACTGCGGGGCCAGGGGCCCTGGCGCTGGCTGCTGGCACCGGTGCTCGTCGCATGGGCCGTGCTGCAGGCGGCTGTCGTCATTTTTCGCCGTCGCCCGGACGCGTTGCTCGGAATGGGCGGCTTCGTCTCGGGGCCGGGCGGACTCGCCGCCTGGCTGCTGCGTCGCCCGCTGTTGGTGCACGAAGCCAACGCCATCGCGGGGTCGACGAACCGGGTGCTGGGCCGGCTCGCGCTGCGCGTGATGACCGGGTTTCCGGACGTGCTCGACGGGGGCAGGGGTGCCGAGTGGGTCGGTAACCCGGTACGTGAGGAGATCGCTGCGCTGCCGGCGCCCGCGACGCGTCTCGCCGGCCGTGCGGGCAACACCCCCCGGTTGCTGGTGATCGGCGGTAGCCAGGGCGCCCGCGTGCTCAACGAGACGCTGCCGGCAGCGGTTGCCGCGATGGCGGAGCACTCGCAGCCCGCCCTGTGGCATCAATGCGGCCGCGGCAACGGCGCCGAGGTTGCAGAGCGTTACCGCGCAGCCGGGGTCGACGCGCACGTCGAAGAGTTCGTCGACGACATGGCGGGGGCGTATGGCTGGGCAGACCTCGTCGTCTCGCGTGCCGGTGCCATGACCATCGCCGAGATCGCCGCCGCCGGCGTGGCCGCGATCCTGGTGCCGTATCCCCATGCGGTCGGCGGTCATCAGAGCGCCAACGCACGCTTCCTGGCCGCTCGCGGCGCCGCCCTCGTTCTCAGTCAGGCAGAGGTGTCCGCACGGCACTTGGCGGAGTTGCTTCGGTCGCTGCTGGGCGATCGATCCCGACTGCTGGACATGGCTCAGAGGGCGCGGGCACTGTCGCGCCCGCAGGCCACTCAACGGGTTGCCGACATCTGCATGGAGGCCGTCCATGCGTGACCACGTCGGGCACGTGCACTTCGTCGGGATCGGCGGCAGCGGTATGAGCGGCATTGCCGAAGTGCTGCTCAACCTAGGCTACACCGTTTCGGGGTCCGATATCCGCGAGAGCGACGCGACGAGACGTCTGCGTCAGGTAGGGGCGAAGATTCACATCGGCCATGCCGCGAGCCACATAAACGGCTGCGAGGTGGTGGTGACGTCGACGGCAATTGCGGCTGACAATCCCGAAACAACGGCTGCGCTGACGAAGAAAATACCGGTCGTGCCGCGGGCGGAGATGCTCGGTGAGCTCATGCGATTTCGCAAGGGTATCGCCGTTGCCGGCACCCACGGCAAGACGACGACCACCGGGCTGGTGACAAGCGTGCTTGCTCACGGGGAGCTCGACCCGACTTTCGTGGTGGGCGGGGTAGTGAACAGCGCCGACAGTAGCGCGAGGCTTGGCAGCAGCGAGTACCTGGTTGCCGAAGCCGACGAGAGCGACGCCTCGTTCCTGCACCTGCAACCGTTGATGGCGGTGGTGACCAACATCGACGCGGATCACATGGAGACGTACGGCGGCGATTTCGAAACCCTGAAGCAGACCTTCGTCGACTTCCTCTACAACCTGCCGTTCTACGGCCTCGCTGTGCTGTGCATCGACGACCCGGTGGTGCGGGAGATCGCTCCCTTGATCAGAAAGCCAGTGATCACCTACGGCACCAGTGAGGACGCTGACGTGCGTGCCGCGGACATCCGCCAGTCGGGCATGGAGATGCAGTTTCGCGTGCTGCTGCCGGCCCCCGCAGAGCCCCTGGCGGTGCGCTTGGCGCTGCCCGGGCAGCACAACGTGCTCAACGCGCTGGCCGCCGTCGCGGTGGGCCGCGCGCTCGCGGTTTCGGGCTCGGACATCGCCGCCGGCCTGGCCGGCTTTCAGGGCACGGGCAGACGCTTCCAGCTGCGCGGTACTATCCCCCTGGCTACGGGCGAGGCGCTGCTGGTGGACGACTACGCGCACCACCCGCGCGAGCTGGCGGCAACACTCAGCGCGGCAAGCGGCTGCTGGCCATCGCGGCGTGTCGTCGTCGTTTTCCAGCCCCACCGCTACACGCGTACGCGTGACCTGCTGGACGATTTCAGCCAGGTGCTCGCCAAGCAGGAGCCGCTCATCGTCACAGAGGTGTACCCGGCCGGTGAGCAGCCCATCAGCGGTGCCGACGGTCGTGCCCTGTGCCGCGCCATTCGCGCCCGCAGCCAATCGCAGCCCGTGTTCGTGGAAGACCTCGACGACGTGGCGGACGCGCTCAGTGCCATTCTCGAGCCCGGGGACGTGCTGGTGACGATGGGAGCGGGCGATATCGGCCAGTTCTCCCGGCGGCTCGCGCAAGAAGGTCTCAGGCCGGGTAGGAAGCGGGCATGCTGATGGCGCAGCAGAGCGGGAATCCTGCGGCGGGGCTGGGCTTGGCGACGGCGGCCGTCGCCGGGACCCTGCGTGCCGACGAGCCCATGTCGCGGCACACCAGTTGGCGCGTCGGCGGAGCGGCGGACTGGTTCTACGTGCCCGCGGGTCGAGCCGATCTTTCCGCCTTCCTGCAAGCGCTTCCCGACGACGTCGCGCTGATTTGGGTCGGCCTCGGCAGCAATCTCCTGGTGCGCGACGGCGGGTTTCGAGGGGTGGTGATTGCCACGCACAAGGGGCTCGGTGGGATCGCGCTTGCCGATGCCCGCACGGTTCGTGCCGAGGCCGGTGTCGCCGCGGCCCAGGTCGCGCGCTTTGCGGTGCGCATGGGGCTCGAGGGCGCGGAGTTCCTTGCGGGCATTCCCGGGACGTTAGGCGGGGCGCTGGCCATGAATGCCGGCGCGTTCGGCGGCGAGACCTGGGACATCGTTTCGAGTGTCGAGACGGTGGACCGCCGCGGGCGGTTGCGGCGTCGCCTGCCGCAGGACATCGAGACCGGCTACCGCACGGTGCGACTGCCCGCAGGCGAGTGGTTCGTGGCCGCCGATCTCACCCTCACCCCCGGTAGCCCGCAGGCCGGCAAAGCCCGGGTGCGTGCGTTGCTCGGCGCGCGAGCGCACAGCCAGCCGATCCAAGCGGCGAGCGCCGGATCGGTGTTCCGCAATCCGGCGGGCGATCACGCCGCCCGGCTGATCGAGTCGGCGGGGCTCAAGGGGTTGAGCGAGGGTGATGCCGTGGTGTCGAGTCAGCACGCCAACTTCATTATCAACCGGGGCGAGGCCACCGCCGCCGACATCGAGCGCCTCATCGGGCGGGTCCAGCTTCGGGTGCGGGCCGTGCACGGCGTGGAGCTCGAGCCGGAAGTTCATATTGTGGGCGACTGAGGCGTGAAGCGTGACCAGAGCGGATCGACGCCTCCAACGCAATATGTGGGAAAAATTGTCAGCTGGATCGCAATATATTGACAAATTTATGTAAAATCGCAGGCGAGCCCGGATCCCGGGGGACGGCGGCGACGGCCGCCGTCGGGAAGGGTCCCGGCGCCGCGGCGGCGCGACGCTGGCCCGGGCTGCTGGCGGCGTCCTTGCTGGTGGCGGCGGCGCTGGGAGTGCTCTTGGACCGGGTGTTCCGTCCCGACGCTTTTCCTGTTGAGGACTTACGCATCGTCGGCAAGCTGGATCGCGTAGACCCGGGGGTGCTGGAGCGGGTCATCCAGCCTCTGGCACGCGGCAATCTCTTCGCCGTGGACCTGCGGCGATTGGAGGCCGCGGCCGAGTCGTTGCCCTGGGTCTACCGCGCAACCGTAAGGCGGCAGTGGCCGCGGACCGTCGTTCTTCGCGTTGAGGAGCAGCGACCGCTGGCGCGCTGGGGCGCGCAGGGGTGGATCAATGGCGCGGGGGAGGTGGTCGCGCTGCCGGGGCATGTGGACGACACGTTACCCGTCCTGGCCGGTCCCGACTCCACACAGGCGCAGTTGCTCGATCGCTTTCGACGCTGGCGGGCACTGCTGGAGCCGCAGGGGCTGCGCCTCACAGCGCTTACCCTCGACTCGCGACGCGTCTGGCAGGCGCGCATCGAGCCGGCGCAGGCCGCGCCCGGACAACCTGGGTTCGGGGAATTGCGGCTCGTGCTGGGCAGGCAAGGCATCGAAGCGCGTCTGGAGCGATTCGCCCGCGTCTACGCAGGCATGCAAAGCGGTAACTGGGCGCAGGCCGAAGAGATCGACCTTCGCTACCCAAACGGTTTTTCAGTCCGCTGGCGCGATGGCGCCGATCCCCTCGGTCCGGCTCGTGCGGCGGCAACCACAGACCCGGCAAAGGCATGAAGAATCGCTCCCCCAAAAAGACCGACGATCGCCTCATCGTAGGCCTGGACATCGGGACTTCCAAGATACTGGCCATTGTCGGCGAAGTGATGCCGACAGGTGAGTTGGAAGTGATCGGTTTCGGCCACCACCCCACCCGCGGACTGCGTAAGGGAGTGGTTGCGGACATCGAGTCCACAGTGCAGTCGATACAGCGCGCGGTCGAAGAGGCAGAACTCATGGCCGGCTGCCAGATCTACTCGGTATTCGCGGGCATCGCCGGCGCGCACATCAACAGTTTCAATTCCCACGGCGTCGTCGCCATCCGCGAAAAGGAAGTCGGGCCTTCGGACATGGAGCGCGTGATCGAGGCGGCCCAGGCCATGGTGCTTCCGAACGATCAGAGGGTCCTGCACATCCTGCCGCAGGATTTCATCATCGACAACCAGGACGGTATCCGGGAGCCGGTCGGGATGTGCGGCGTGAGAATGGAGGCCAAGGTTCACATCATTACCGGTGCGGTCAGTGCGGTGCAGAACATTACCAAGTGCATTCGCCGTTGCGGGCTCGAGGTGGACGACATCATTCTCGAGCAACTGGCCTCCAGTGAGGCTGTTCTCACCGGTGATGAGAAAGACCTCGGCGTCTGTCTGATCGATATAGGTGGCGGCACGACGGACATCGCCGTGTTTACCGAAGGGGCGATTCGTTATACGTCGGTGATTCCCATTGCGGGATATCAGGTTACCAATGACATTGCAGTCGCCCTGCGCACGCCGACACAGGCGGCCGAGGAGATCAAGAAGAAATATGGATGTGCGCTGACGCAGCTGGCGGGAGCGGAGTCGACGATCGAGGCGCCGAGCGTTGGCGACCGACCGCCGCGAAAGCTGGCGAGGCAGACTCTGGCGGAGGTGATCGAGCCGCGGGTCGAGGAACTCTACGGGCTAGTGCAGAAGGAACTCCGGCGCAGCGGATTCGAGGAACTGCTGGGCTCCGGCATCGTGCTGACCGGAGGCAGCTCAAAGATGGAGGGCATGGTGGAGCTGGCCGAGGAGGTGTTCCACATGCCAGTGCGGATCGGCGTGCCGGAGTACGTCGGCAGTCTGAGCGAAGTCGTGCGTAATCCCATCTATGCGACGGGCGTGGGCCTCATCCACTTCGGCTTCAACAATCGCGGGCCGCGCTTGTCGGAGAAGGAGCCGAACCCGAGCTACCAGACGGTGCTGGGCCGCATGAAGAGCTGGTTTCAGGGGAGCTTCTAGCATGGGTTAAGTGCAGACGGGGGGCGGTCTCGGGCCCGCGGTGTCGTGCCGCGGTGTCTGTGACGGGGCCGCAGCAGGTTTTTTTTCGGTGTTGGTGACGGGAGGGAAAGCTGATGGCAATGTTCGAGTTGCTTGACAACGACGCTCAACAGGCTGTGATCAAGGTGATTGGCATTGGCGGCGGCGGCGGTAACGCTGTCGATCACATGGTCACTTCCGAGATCGACGGTGTGGAGTTCATCAACGCCAACACCGACGCTCAGGCGCTAAACCGCTCAACCGTGAGAACCATACTGCAGCTCGGCTCCAGCATCACCAAGGGGCTGGGTGCCGGCGCCGATCCCGAGGTCGGGCGACAGGCTGCCATGGAGGATCGCGAACGCATCGCGGAGGCGCTCGCGGGCGCGGATATGGTTTTCATCACTGCCGGCATGGGAGGCGGTACCGGTACGGGCGCCGCGCCCATCATCGCCGAGCTCGCGCGTGAAGCAGGGATCCTGACGGTTGCCGTCGTCACGCGACCGTTTCAGTTCGAGGGCCGTCGGCGCCAGTCGGTTGCCGATGCCGGTATCGAGGCGCTGGCGCAGCACTGCGATTCGTTGATCACGATCCCCAATGAGAAGGTTCTGCAGGTCATGGGCCGGCAAGCAACGCTGCTCGAGGCTTTTGCGCGGGCCAACGACGTGCTCCTCAATGCCGTGCAGGGCATCTCGGAGCTAATCACGCGTCCCGGGCAGATCAACGTCGATTTCGCCGACGTGCGCACGGTCATGGCCGAGAAGGGCATGGCCATGATGGGGTCGGCTTCCGCTCGCGGGGAAGAGCGTGCCGCAGAGGCGGCGCGCACGGCCGTGTCCAGTCCGCTGCTGGAGGACATCGACATTTCCGGCGCCCGCGGCATTCTCGTCAACGTGACCGCGGGAATGGATATGGCGATCGGGGAGTTCGAGGAGGTGGGCAATACCGTACGCGAGTTCGCATCGGAAGATGCCACCGTCGTCATCGGCACCGTGCTCGATCCGGCGATGCAGGGCGAGCTGCGCGTGACCATGGTGGCCACCGGCATCGGCCAGGCACAGCGGCAAAACCACCCCTACCGGGTGGTCCAAGGCGGCTCCGATTCGGCTCGCAAGGTCGACTACGAGTCTCTCGATACACCCACCGTCATCAGGACTAATCGCGGCGCCCGGGAGGCGGTGGCGGTGGCCGAGCCGGAAGCCGATCCAGGCATGGAATACCTCGATATTCCGGCATTCCTGCGCAGACAGGCGGATTAGAGGCTCTTTCGTCGCCGCGGGGGCCCCGTTGAACGTCTAAACTGGTACAAAACGCCCCCGACATGGTGTAGCATGCGGCGGGCCACGGACGGTCTAAAACCTTGAGAAAATAAGAAGTCTCATGTAGCCCATGATCAAACAACGAACGCTGAAGAACGTCATACGGGCCACGGGAGTTGGCCTGCACACGGGAGAAAAGGTCTACCTCACGCTACGGCCGGCGCCGCCGGACACGGGCGTGCTGTTTCGCCGTGTCGACCTCGATCCCGCCGTCGACGTGCCCGCGCGTCCCGAGAACGTCACGGACACCCGCTTGTCGACGACCCTGGAGCGCGACGGCGTCAAGATATCGACGGTCGAGCACCTCATGTCGGCTTTTGCCGGTCTGGGAATCGACAACGCGTTTGTCGACCTGACAGCGCCTGAAGTCCCGATCATGGACGGCAGTGCCGGTCCGTTCGTCTTCCTGATTCAGTCGGCCGGCATCGAGGAGCAGAACCGGCCAAAAAAGTTCATACGGATCAAGAAGACCATAAAGGCGGTCGATGGCGACAAGTGGGTGCGCTTCGACCCCCTCGACGGGTTCAAGGTTTCATTCACCATCGATTTTGATCACCCCATCTTTTCGAACTCGGTCCAGGTTGCGAGTGTGGATTTTTCCACGACCTCGTTCGTGAAGGAGGTCAGTCGAGCACGGACATTCGGTTTCATGCATGATCTCGAGGCTTTGCGTGAGGTCGGGCTCGCCCGTGGCGGGAGCCTCGACAACGCTATCGTGATGGACTCCTTCCACATCCTGAACGAGGACGGGCTGCGCTACGAGGATGAGTTCGTCAAGCACAAGGTGCTCGACGCGATAGGTGACCTTTATCTGCTCGGTCACCCTCTGATTGGTGCCTTCAATGCCTACAAGTCCGGGCACTCGTTGAACAACCGGCTTCTGCGCCTGCTGATCGCGGACCGATCCGCCTGGGATCTCGTGTCCTACGAAGACCCGGAGAACGCGCCGATTGCGTTCATTCGCACGGCCTCGGCCACGTGAGCCCCGTGCTCTGCTCGACAGGCCCTTTCAAAAGCCAGGGCCCGACCCCACTCTAAATCTCTGAGTCGGAGCCGTAGCGGCTCAGCTTCTCCAGAGAGCGCTTCAGCTGCGGATCGTCCACGCCGCCGGCCGTCGCGCGCAGCAGCGCGGCCGTTCGGGCCGACAGCGTGGGCCGCGGGCGAGCGGCGGCCGCAGGCGGCGGATTGTCCGGCGTGACCCGGATGCGCACGTGCTTCAGGTGCGGTTGGCCCAGGCGTTGCAGGGCACGCAGGATGCTCGCCTCTTGATGATGGACGGCGTGTGCCCATACGGGCGATGAGACATGTACGACCAGGGTATCGGCCTGCATGTGCAGCGAGCGGGTGTTGTCGCTGAGCTGTTTTCCGGCCGCCTGGCGCCAGGCGTTCCAGATGTCTTTCTGCGACTTCTCGCCGGGCGCATCGAGCGTTGCGCGGACAGCGGTAGGAAGAAACGCTGCCAGGCGACGGGCGCCCCGGTCCTCTGCGGCTGCCACGGCAGCGTAGGCTAGACGGCGCCCGCAGCGGCCCGCTTCGCGCCGGGGCAGGCGAACGCGCTCGCCGGAAGCGATTGGGGACACTTAGCAGCGATGTCGACGAGAGAAGGCTCGGTTGTCCGCTTCAGTGCTCGCACGGCGGTGAGCGCAGTGGTGAACCGGCGTTCGAGTTTAGCGTAAATCGCTCCGCCCGCGCGACATCGGAGGCCACGGGTCCCTTCCACCAACCATTTCTTGCCCGCCGCGCGGGGACTTGTAACATCGGCCGTGGTTTGAGACGCTTTCGCCAGCGCTCGGCAGCAGGGACAGGATGTAATGATCAGTAACCCTTTCACCAAGTTTTTCGGTAGCCGCAATCAGCGACTGTTGCGACGAATGTCGAAGACCGTTGGTGTGATCAATGGTCTGGAAGCCGCCATGCAGGCATTGTCGGACGCGGATCTCGCGGCCAAGACGAGCGAGTTCAAGGAGCGTATCGGTAACGGTGAGGCGCTCGATGACATCCTGCCCGAGGCTTTTGCGGTCGTGCGTGAGGCGGCGCGACGCACTCTGGACATGCGTCATTTCGACGTCCAGCTAGTGGGAGGCATGGTGTTGCACCGTGGCAAGATTGCCGAGATGCGCACTGGTGAGGGTAAGACGCTGGTCGCTACCTTACCCGCCTACCTGAATGCCCTTGCCGGCCATCACGTGCACATTATCACCGTGAACGATTATTTGGCCCGACGAGATGCCGACTGGATGGGCAAGATCTATGAGTTCCTCGGGCTTTCGGTGGGGGTGATTCTGTCCGGTCAAGACGGCGCCACCAAGCGCGAGGCCTATGCCGCCGACGTCACCTACGGCACCAACAACGAGTTCGGCTTCGACTATCTGCGCGACAACATGAAGTTCCGCCTGGAGGACATGGTCCAGCGCGAGTTCAACTTCGGCATCGTCGACGAGGTGGACTCCATCCTCATCGACGAGGCGCGCACGCCGCTGATCATCNNGATTATCTCGGGGCCCGCAGAGGAGAGCACCGACCTCTATCAGAAAATCGACGCCATCGTACCGCGTCTGTCGCGACAGGAGGTCGAAGACGGTCCCGGCGACTTCAACGTGGACGAAAAGGCACGCCAGGTCTTCCTGAGCGAAGAGGGTCACGAGCACGCCGAGGAACTCCTGGAGCAGGCGGGGCTGCTGCAGGCGGGCTCGAGCCTCTACGATATCGTCAACATCGGTCTTTTGCACCACCTCTATGCCGCGTTACGGGCTCATTCGCTGTTTCAGCGGGACGTGGACTACATCGTGCGCGACGGGCAGGTAGTGATCATTGACGAGTTCACCGGACGCATGATGGCCGGGCGGCGCTGGTCGGATGGCCTGCATCAGGCCGTGGAGGCCAAGGAGCGGGTTGCGATCCAGCAGGAGAACCAGACCCTGGCGTCGATCACCTTCCAGAACTACTTCCGCCTCTACGACAAGCTCGCCGGCATGACCGGTACCGCCGATACCGAAGCGGCCGAGTTCCAGCAGATCTACGGGCTGGAAGTGGTCGTGATTCCGACGCACCTGCCCATGATCCGCGACGACCGGCCGGATCTCGTCTATCGCACCCAGCGGGAGAAATTCGACGCGATTCTCGACGGCATCAAGGAATGCAACGGGCGTCAGCAGCCGGTGCTCGTGGGCACGGCGTCCATCGAGACGTCGGAGTTTCTCTCCGCGCTGCTCAAGAAATCGGGCATAGCGCACGAGGTTCTGAACGCAAAGCATCACGAGCGCGAGGCGCACATCATCGCCCAGGCCGGTCGCCCCGGCGCGGTCACCATCGCCACCAACATGGCCGGGCGCGGCACCGACATCGTGCTGGGTGGAAACCTGGAGATAGAACTTGCGGCGGAGCAGGAGACGGGGGCGGGCGGAGACGATATCCGCCGGGCGTGGCGGGAGCGTCATGAGCAGGTCGTGTCCGTCGGGGGTCTGCACGTGCTCGGCACGGAGCGGCACGAATCCCGCCGCATCGACAATCAGCTGCGCGGGCGTTGCGGCCGTCAGGGCGATCCCGGTTCTAGCCGCTTCTACCTGTCCATGGAAGACAGTCTGATGCGCATATTCGGGTCGGATCGCGTCTCGGGGCTGATGGAGAAGCTCGGTATGGAGGAGGGCGAGGCGATCGAGCACCCGTGGGTGACGAAGGCCATAGAGAATGCCCAACGCAAGGTGGAGGGACGCAATTTCGACATTCGTAAGCAGCTCCTGGAATACGATGACGTAGCTAACGAGCAGCGCAAGGTGATCTACGAAGAGCGCAACACGTTGATGGATGCCGAAGAGGTAGCGGAGCAGGTGGCTCGGGCGCGGCACGATGTCGTCAACGCGGTCATCGACCAGGACGTTCCTCCCCAGAGTCTCGAGGAACAGTGGAACGTTGAAGCACTCGAGCAGGAGCTGGAGAAAGAGTTCGGGATCAAGTTGCCTGTGGGCGAATGGCTGGAGCGGGACGAAGGGCTTCACGAGGAATCGCTGCGTGAACGTATCGAGACGGAGATCTCCAAGGCCTACGATGCCAAGGTCGAGGCGGTTGGAGTCCCGGTGATGCGTCACGTCGAGAAGGCGATAATGCTGAGGGTGCTCGACGAGCAGTGGAAAGAGCATCTCGCCAATATGGATCATCTGCGACAGGGCATTCACCTCAGAGGCTACGCCCAGAAGAACCCGAAGCAAGAGTACAAGCGCGAAGCCTTCGAGGCGTTCACCGCCATGCTCGAGCGTGTGAAGCATGAGGTCGTGGGGCTGCTGTCGAAGATTCAGGTGCGTGAAGAGAGGGAAGTTACGGATCTCGAGGAGCAGCGCCGCGCACAGCAGCGCATGCAGTTTCTGCATCCCGAGATGCCTTCGCAGCCAATGGCCGAAGTCGAGTCGGAGCAGGAGCTCGCACAGGCCGCGGCGGGTGGCGCACGCGCCGCGGCACCGAGAACGGCGGCCGCCGCGCGTCCGTTCGTGCGCCAGGGACCCAAGGTCGGGCGCAACGCGCCCTGTCCGTGCGGGTCGGGCAAGAAGTACAAACACTGCCATGGCCGCCTGCAGTGAGGCGTAATCCGGCGGGCGTTCCGGTCGCTGCCCGGTCGTGCCGGCTCGGCGCTGCTCGATGGCGGCGAGATCGTCCTACCGGGGAGCGCGATCTGCCTGAGGGACGGCGGATGTGCCCGGTTGAAGGGACCCAATGAGCTACCGCTCGCCGCTGGCCCCGGATCGTTTTCCCGCGTTGCCGGCAATCGCGGGCGTCCGCGTCGCTGCCATCTCGGCAGGAGTCAAATACCGCGGACGGCTGGATCTGTTCTTGGCCGAGCTGGCGCCCGCAACCGCAGTCGCTGGCATGTTCACGCGCTCGCGAACGGCATCGGCGCCTGTCGAGTGGTGCCAGTCGATCCTGCCGCGTGGACGGGCCCGCGCCATCGTGGTGAATTCCGGCAACGCCAATGCTTTTACCGGCCGAGAGGGCCGGGAGCACGTGCAGAAGATGGTCGGCGTCACGGCCGCAGCGATCGGCTGCAGGCCGAAAGAGGTGTTCGTCGCCTCAACGGGTGTTATTGGTGAACGGCTTCCGGTTGATCGTATTTCCAGGGTAATGCCGAGACTGGCTCGAAACCTGCGCGAACGCGCCTGGGAGGATGCCGCGACGGCCATCATGACCACCGATACCTTCGCCAAAGGCGCGTCGGCAACAGCAGTTATAGACGGTCGCGCCGTTGCCATCGCCGGCATCGCCAAGGGCTCGGGCATGATCGCCCCCGACATGGCGACCATGCTGGCGTTCGTGTTTACCGACGCGGCGCTGCCGCCGGCTGTCCTGCAGAGCGTGCTGGCGCGCGCCACCTCGCGGTCATTCAATTGCATCACCGTGGATGGAGACACGTCCACCAGCGACACGGTGCTTCTGGCGGCAACGGGCCGAGCCGGCAACCGCAGACCGGTGAGCGCTTCCTCGCGGGAACTCGGAGATTTCCGTCGCGCCCTGCAGCAGGTGATGACCGATCTGGCGCAGCAGGTCGTTCGCGATGGCGAGGGTGCTTCAAAGTTCATCACCATCGACGTCTGTGGCGCAACCTCGTGGCAGGCGGCGCGCCGGGTGGGTCTCGCCATCGGCAACTCCCCGCTCGTTAAGACAGCCGTAGCGGGGGAGGATGCCAACTGGGGGCGCATCGTGATGGCAGTGGGCAAAGCCGGTGAGCGCGCCGACCGCGATCGCCTGACCATTGCCATCGGCGGCGTCGTCATCGCTGCGAATGGCGAGCGTCGTGCGGAATACGACGAGCGCCAGGTCGCCGAGCATCTCAGGGGCCAGGAGATCCAGATCGAGGTGGATTTGGGCGTAGGTCGCGGCCGGGCGCGCACCTGGAGCTGCGATCTGACGCAGGATTACATCCGCATTAATGCCGACTATCGCACGTGAGCCCCGCATTCACGTTGCGGTAGGGGTCGTCAAAGACAGCCGCGGGCGTTGGTTGGTTGCGAGGCGCCCCGCCCATGTTCACCACGGCGGCAAGTGGGAATTTCCTGGCGGCAAGATCGCACCCGGGGAGACGGTGCCTAGCGCGCTACGCCGGGAGATCAAGGAAGAGGTCGGTATCGATGTCATCGCCGCCGAGCCACTCATCTGCGTGCGCTACGACTACCCGCAGCGAAGAGTATTGCTCGATGCGTGGCGTGTCACCCGTTTCGCCGGGGAGCCACGTGGACGCGAGGGTCAGGTCGTGCGGTGGGTCGAAACCGACTCGCTTTCGCGGCTTGAGTTTCCCGAGGGCAACCGCGCCATCATCGCCGCTGCGATTCTTCCCTCGATGTACGCGATTACCGATCTCACGCGATATGCCAGACCGGATATGCTGCACCGCTTGGAGTCGGCTCTGCAGGCAGGTCTGCGGCTTGTTCAGGTGCGGGCAAAGCATCTTGCTCGTTCCGAGTATCTTGATTTCGCCGCGCAGGCGATCTCGCTGTGTCGTGCACATGATGCTACCGCCCTCGTCAACGCCAGCCCGCAACTCGCGCAGCGGCTCGGGGCTGCGGGCGTGCATCTGGATTCCCGGAGTTTAGCGCAACTGACGCGTCGTCCACTGGGTGCGTCTCACTGGGTGGCCGCATCCTGTCACGACGAACGCGAGATCCATCGTGCAGAGAAGCTCGGCGTGGACTTCGTCGTCGTCTCCCCGGTGCGGCCGACGCCCTCCCACCCGCAGGCGTGTGTACTCGGGTGGGAACGTTTCGCGACGCTCTGCGAGGTTGCAACGATGCCCGTTTTCGCGCTGGGCGGCATGCGAGCGGAGGATGTGCACAGGGCGTGCGCTTGCGGCGCGCAGGGAGTCGCCATGATACGCGGTGCGTGGGAGTAGAAACCCACGTTGCTCACCGACGAGCCGGCTCAGCCGGTTTCCACGGCAAGTTTGAGGTATCGCTCGTGCAGGCGATCCACCTCTTGGTTGAGTTTCGCAACGGTGCCATCGTTCTCGATGACGTCGTCCGCTGCGGCGAGACGTTCGGCACGCGTAGCCTGTGCCGCGATGATCTGCCGTATCTCGCCGGCGCTTAGACCGCTGCGTCGTTTGACCCACTCGATGCGGCGCGATTCCGGAGCTTCGACGACGAGAACCCGGTCAACAAGATCGTTTTGGCGATTTTCGATCAGCAGGGGTATCGCCAGCACGCAGTACGGCCCGTGAGCGGCTGCGACCCGCCTTCGCATCGCGCTGCGAATGAGGGGGTGGAGCAGGTGCTCGAGTGTCCGTCGCTGCGCGGGATCTTGGAACACGCGGCGACGCAGCGCGGCCCGGTCGAGCTGACCGTCGGCGCCGAGGACTTCCTTGCCGAAGGCACGCACGACATCGTCGAAAGCCGCTTCCCCGCGGCGCGTGAGCGAGTGGGCTATGGCGTCGGCGTCGACGACGACGATGCCATGGTTCTCGAAGCGCTGCGACACGGTGCTCTTGCCGCTGCCGATGCCCCCGGTGAGCCCGATCCGCAACATTGAGCCGGGCGCCTCGGGGCGCTACCGCGCGACGCCCAGGAGCGGCAGGTACGCGGCCACGATGGCGTCCCCCCAGAGCATCGTCGTCCATCCGGCCGCGGCGAGATAGGGTCCGAATGGAATCTCGTGGTGTCGATCGAGCCGGCGGGTGGCGATGAGCGTGAGGCCGACGATTGAGCCCGTGAGCGCTGACAGTAACACGATCGGCGCCAACAGCTCGTACCCGAGCCAGGCCCCGAATAGCGCCAGCAGCTTGAAGTCGCCGAACCCCATGCCCTCCTTCCCGGTCATCAGCCGAAATCCGTGGAAAACCAGCCACAAGAAGAGATAGCCGGCGATGGCTCCGATTACCGCCGAATGCAAGGAAGTGAAGATGCCGAAGAGGTTAAGTGCGAGGCCGAGCCAGACGCCGGGTATGGTCACTGCATCGGGCAGGATACGGCGATCGATGTCGATGAAGCTCAGCGCGACCAGGCCCCAGGTCAGGATCAGGGCAGCAGCCGCTTCCGGAGTCAAGCCGAGACGATGGACAACGGCGAGCGACAGCGCGGCGGTGAGCGCCTCGACGAAGGGATAGCGCCAAGAGATACGGCTGCCGCATCCGGAGCACCGTCCGCGGAGCATCGCATAGCTGACGAGAGGGATATTCTCGACGGCCTTGATGCGATGTCCGCAATGTGGGCAACGAGAACGCGAGCGCACCAGGCCCTCGGGTGCGGGCTCTGTCTCTGAGTGCGTTTGTCCCAGAAACTCGCGGCATTCGCGCAGCCAGCCGTATTCGAGAACACGGGGAAGGCGGTGAATGACCACGTTGAGGAAGCTGCCCACGCACAGGCCGAGCAACGCGGTTGCGGCGTACAGCACACTAGGCAGATCCCGCAGCAGCAATACGGTGTCCATCGCTCTCGATGAGGGCCTTGAGCACCTCGACCGAGGAGAGCCGTGGTGATACCGCGCGGCTGAAAAGGCCTCTAGAATACAGCCGCCATCTTGAAGATGGGCAGGTACATGGCGATTACCATGGTGCCAACGATGATGCCTAGGAACACTATCATAACCGGCTCTATCAAGCTCGATAGCGCGGCAACCGCGTCGTCCACCTCGCGCTCGTAAAAATCCGCGACCTTGTCGAGCATCAGCTCAAGCTCGCCGGATTCTTCGCCCGTCGCGATCATCTGCAGAACCATGCTGGGGAACAAACCGGTCGCGGTGACCGACGCCTCCAGCGAGCGTCCGGTGGCTACGTCGCTGCGAATGTCCATAATGCCATTGTAATATACCCGGTTGCCCGTGGCGGCGGCGACAGATTCGAGAGAGTCGACCAGAGGCACACCGGCGCCGAACATCGTCGCGAGGGTGCGAGCGAAGCGCGCGATAGTGGCCTTGCGCAGGACAGGGCCGAGCATGGGGATCCGTAACAGAAGGCGATCACAGAGATACTGAAGTCGTGACGAACGCTTGTAGGTGAATGCGCCAAAGAATGCAGTCGCCCCTAGCACGCCGAAGAGCAACCAGTACCATTCCTGGAACCACCGCGAGAGGTCGATGATTATCTGGGTCAGCGTCGGCAGCTCGCCCCCGAAGTTCTCGAACAACTGCTCGAACTGGGGTATGACGAAGATCAGCAGTATAGAGACGACGAGGATGGCCACCAGGACGATGGCCGCGGGATACCACATTGCCGATTTGATCTTGCCTTTGATCGCCTCCATCTTCTCCATGTGGGACGCAATCTTGTCGAGCAGCGAGTCGAGAGCTCCTGATTGCTCGCCCGCTGCCACGAGAGCGACGTACAGACGATCGAAGTGGGCCGGGTAGCGAGCCAGCACGCGACTCAGCGCCGTGCCCGACTCGACTTCCTGGCGTATAGTGGTCAGCAGCTCCCCCATGGTGGGATTTTCGTGGCCCTTCGCGAGGGATTCGTAAGCCTGAGCGATCGGGATGCCCGCTGCGATCATCGTTGCCAGCTGGCGGGTCGCTACGGTGATATCTTTGCTCTTGATCGGCCGCTTGACCTTGAACAGTGAAGCGCGCTTACGGCGTATTTTGCTAGGGCGTACGCCCTGCCGACGCAACACGGCGGCGACGAAGGCCGGATTGGGTGCTTCGCTTTCGCCCTTTACGACGCGACCCTTGGCGTCGCGTCCTTCCCAGATGTAAGCCTGGAGTCTTGCTTTGGGGTTTTTAGCCATAACTCGTAAGATTAGTCACTCTCTCGATTTCTTCCAGGCTCGTGACGCCTTGGGCGACCTTGTTCAAAGCGGACCTGCGCAAGGTGTTAACATTCTGAGACGCAGCGAGTTCCTCGAGTTCGTGCTGGGTGCAGCCACGCATGATCAGCTCTCCCATCTCGTCGGATACTGGCATAACCTGGAATATCCCGGTTCTGCCTTTGTATCCCTCGGTGCACAGGCTGCATCCGCCTGGGCCATATGGCTGCAGTTTCTCGATGGCGTCGTCCCTGAAGCCGGCCAATTTGAGCGCGTGATCTGGGATGGTCATCGGTTTTCGGCAGGCCGTGCATAGCCGGCGTACAAGGCGCTGTGCCATGATCAGGTGCACCGATGAGGCCACGTTGAATGGGGCAACCCCCATGTTTAGCAGGCGTGTCAGTGTCGAAGGGGCATCGTTGGTGTGTAGCGTGGAGAGCACCAGATGCCCTGTCTGCGAAGCTTTAACCGCAATGTCCGCGGTTTCCAGATCGCGGATCTCACCGAGCATGATAACGTCCGGGTCCTGGCGCAGGAATGCGCGCAGCACAGTGGCGAACGTCAGGTTCGCCTTCTCGTTGATATTGACCTGGTTGACACCGTGGAGGTTAATCTCGACGGGGTCCTCGACGCTGGAGATGTTTCGCTCGGAGGTGTTCAGCACATTCAACGCGGAGTACAGCGACACCGTCTTCCCGCTGCCGGTGGGTCCGGTGACGAGGATCATGCCGTGGGGGCGTTGGATAGCCTCCATGTACCGTTCGAGTTGGTGTGCTTCGAAACCTAGCCGGTCAAGGCTGATGACACCACCGGCCGAGTCGAGAATACGAATCACGACTTTCTCGCCATGCACCGTCGGCAAAGTGCTCACGCGAAAGTCGACCGCCCGGTTTTTCGACAGCGTCATTTTCATTCGGCCGTCTTGCGGAACACGACGCTCGGCGATGTCGAGACGCGAAAGAATCTTTACCCGCGCGACCATTCGGCCGATCAAAGTCAGCGGAGGTGAGGCGATGTCGTGCAACACGCCGTCGACGCGAAAGCGGATGCGCGTCTTCTTCTCATAAGGCTCGATGTGTATGTCAGAAGCGTCTTTCTTGATGGCATCGAGCAGAAGCTTGTTGACAAAGCGTACGATGGGAGTGTCGATATCTTCGGCGCTGGCGGCCTTTACGTCATCGCTGTCGCTGTCGTTTTCGGAAGATATGTCGATGTCTTCGAGAGAGTCCTCGCCTGCTAGTTCCGCGAGTGTCTTGTCGGTGCCGTGTTCAAGGATGTCATCGAGAATCTGGGGGAGTTGGCTGGCGTCGACGATAATCGGTTCGACGCCGAGTCCGGTATGAAATTTTATGTCATCCAGCACTCGGATATTCGTAGGATCCGCTACGCCGACGGACAACTTAGAACCTCTGCGCCACAAGGGCAGAACGCTGTGTTTGCGGACGAGGTCATCCGAGACAATGTCGCGCGGTAGTTGATCGATGTCGAAGGCGGAAAGATCGAGGAAGGGGACGCCGAACTCCTGAGAAGCGATGCTGGCCAAGCGTGCTGTGTCTATGCCTCTTTCTCTGACAATTTGCGCGAAGAAAGACCTGCTCTTGCTCTGGGCCTCTTTTTGGATATCGGCGGCGCGATGTTCTGGCACCAGTCCGCTTTGCACCAGGCGGTGCGCGATGCCGATAAGTACCGGTGCTGTGCTGGCTGTAGGCATAGCTTCGCTGTCTCGACCTCTACTCCAAGAGAAAACAGGCTCAGAGAATTCGCTGGCCTAGAAGAAATATAGCAGGCAGATTGAGGAAAGGTAGGGCGCCTCATCGGTTGCCCGGCAAGCGACCGGGTCGCCGCCGGGGAGAGGTCCGGGGCGGGGGCACGGCTTCAGGGACAGGGGGCGTTGACAAAAGAGCCCACGACGACCCCCAGACGCCTTGCACCGGCCCCGCGGAAGGCTCGAGCCGCCCCTTGCCGTGCGTCGGCGCCGAGACCGTCTGTGTACGGCATTCCCGGCCGCCAAAAGGGTGATTGCCGTGAGGGGTGTATCGATGGACCGACGACACGTCGGCCTTGGCCGACAGGGCGCTTGAGGCGCGCCGATGTGCCGGGGTGCGCCACCGTGCTGACGGGCTTGCGGTGAAGTGCTCGTCCAGGGGTGGTACATGCTGGACGTGCGCCGGGATGGAGCGATCAACGCACCGGACGGAGGGATCACTCCATAACGGTATTAGAGGGACTCTCCGTGCGCTGCTCCGCCGAAGTGGCGACGCGATAGTCGGAGGCGCGGCGGCGTTCTTCCGAATAACGATAATGCAGCGCCGATATCTGCTCCGAGATCACGCCGAACATCAGCGTGAACAGTGACGACAGGTACAGAACTGCGCTCATGTTCGTGAATCGGTGCATGGCAAAGTAGGTGTAAGCGTACCAGCCGCTCGCCAGAGCGAAGATGGCCAGGCTCAGAGGCAAAAACACCCGCATGGGCGAGAACAGGGCGCCGACACGCAGGATGATGACGAGAAAACGGATGCCGTCGTGAAACCAGCGAATCTTGCTCTTGCCGCGACGGCGCCGGGCTTCGATGGGCACGTAGGTTACCGCATAGCCACAGCGAAAGAAGGACATGGTGCTGGTGGTCGGATAAGAAAAGCCGTTGGGCAAGAGGTAGAGAAAATTACGGAAAGGCCGTGCCCGCGCGGCCCGGAATCCCGAAGTGAGGTCGTCGATTCTGCAGCCTGTCATCAGCGACGCGAAGCGATTGAATATCGTGTTGGCGACGGCACGGGCTCTCGACGCCTGAGTGCCCGGTGTCCGCGCACCGACGACGAGGTCAAAGCCCCGATCGATCTCGGCCAGGAGCCGCGGGACGTCTTCCGGGTCGTGCTGGCCGTCGGCGTCCATGAACACGAGAATGTCTCCGGCCGCCCGGCGTGCCCCGGTCTTGATGGCGGCGCCGTTGCCCAGATTGCGGGGATGGCGAATCACCTTGGCGCCCTCCATCGGCGCGATGGGCGGGTCGGAGCCGTCGTCGACGACGACGATCTCGGCCGCGGGGAGCGTCCGGCGCAGGCGCGCCACCACGTCGGTAAGGCTGCCGGACTCGTTCAGGCAGGGCAGGACGACGCTGATGTCAGCACTCACGGTTGCACTGCCGTTTTCATAAGGGAGCGTTGCTTGTCCTTGAGGTATTGTTCCCAAGGTTTAAGATCGTCGAGGCGTCGTCTGTGCGCGAACGATCCCGCGAGACGCTTGGCGCGTTCGACGGCCTCCAGGGCCAGAGCGAATTCGCCGGCCACCGCCCAGCGATGGGATTCGATCACCGCGTTGCGGTAGTCCGGCCGCCACTCGTAGGCTTTTCGCAGCGACTCGGCGGCCGCTCGCGCGTCTCCTTGAACGTCGTGAATTCTGCCACGCAGGACGAACAGGTTCGCCATCGTCCGGCGTTGGCGGAAACTCGGGTTGGCCAGCAGCGTGTCGGTGAGGACGGCCAATCGCTCATAGTCGAGAGTGGGGCAACCACCGCGAACTCGTTCTTTGATGATCAGCTGCAGCGTCCGGGAAGCGGCGTGGTCGTGCTCGGCGCGGCTCAGCGTAGCGATGACGCGATCGAAATCGATCTGACTGATGTCGGCGCCGCGCAGGCAATCGATCCACAGTTTCTGGAGCAGGATTCCGGACGAGCCGGGATGGCCCTCGAGGGCGCGATCGAGCCGCGCGTGCACCTCGTCGTAAGCTCCGGCGCGCAGCCAGAATCCGGAGGCGTACTGAAGAGCGCGCATCGACGTCGGGTGCTCACGCTCCCAGGCCGCTGCCAGCATCGGAGGATTTCCCCACAGATCGGCGCTGAGCCAGGTGTTCACCGCCGCGACGCAGACAATAACCGCGAACGCTGGCCGCAACAGGAGCCGCAAGCGCGAGACGCAGGTCAGCAGGTAGTAGGTGAGCGCGAACAGGGGTCCGACCATCGGCAGGTAGTTGCGATGCTCGAAGTAGATCTCCAGCGCCACCGCACCGGACTCGAGAACGTGTCCCCCGAGAAACCACAACGCCGCGAAACTCAGTACCGGCGCACGCTTGCGCAGCCATAATGCGGCTGGCAGCAACGACGCGAGCACGCCGACGGCAATCAGGGTCGTCGGCGGGTCCGTGAACCCCGTCGAGATCACGTAATCGTCGTGTGCCAGCCCCGTTCCCTCGCGGCGCGGCAGGAGGATGTAGCCCAAGTAGTCCAAGAGCGCGCGCGGTTGGGTCAAGAGCCTTTCAGTCAGCGAGAAGTCCCGCGCACGATAGCTGTTGACGATGGAAGACCAGTTGACGACGTGCCAGGCGGCGATGAAACCGGCCGGAACGTGCAGAAAGACGCTTCGCCACAGGCGCCAGTAAGCCGGTGTGGGTGCATGCCGACTGAGCAACGTGTATTCGATGACCAGTGCGTACACAGCCAGGAGAATCCCCGACTCCTTGCACAGTGAGGCCAGAGCGGTGCCGCCGCCAATACCCCCTGACATCCAGACGAGACGTCTGAGGCTGCTTTTGTGCAGTGAGACGCGTCCATGCAGGTAGACAACCAGACCGGCGAGAATGAACAGCGTGGCAAGCTGTGTCATGCGCTGGATGGCGTAGAGCACTGTGGAAACGTTGAAGGGGTGCAACAGCCAAATTGCAGCCGCACCAACTGCCACCGCCATGCTCATGCTCTCCGCCCGGCCCATTGCGCGCATAAGCTTCAACACGACCCACGCCAGCAGCAATCCATTGATCAGGTGTATGAGCAGGTTGGTGTACTTGAAGCTGTGCGGGTGGCTCGGCCAGGTCGTATCGTTGAGCAGGAACGTAAGCAACGCCAGCGGTCTGCCGAAGGGTTTGCTGTGGACGCTCGAGACGAAATCGAGAATGCCGTGGGTGCTCGGGGGAGTGCCGACGCCGGCGAGCGGCGCCAGGTTGGGGTGGTCGTCGAGCAGGAAGTCGCTGCCGAGTCCGGGCCAGTAGACCCAGGCGGTGACGATGAGCACAGCGTACAGCGCCAGCGCCGCGGTGCCGGATGCGAGCGCGTTTCTGTCGAGTAACATCATGCGGTCAGCATGGTAAAAAACCCGTCTAGCGAGATCTGCGGGGCGGCGGGCGTGTCGTGCACCGATGTCGAGGCGCCATAGGTCGATTGAAGGAGTTCGCGGCGATCGCCCCGCTCGTCAGCGCCAGATCGCCGCGGTTAGCGGACCCGATCCTGCCAGCGCCTCGAGGCGCTGCAATTCTAACCGCGCCGCCGCGTCCCGCCCTTGGCGCAGAAGCAGCTCGACGAGGCGCGCACGATGGCCGAGTTGCGCCGGTGCCGTCGCTACCGCCCGGCGCGCGGCCTCGATCGCCCTCGCCACATCGCCGATCTTCTCATGGTAATCGGCGACGAAGCTCAGCACCAGGGCGCTGCTGTCCGCAGAGACGGCCGGGTTCGACAGCAGCGCATCGACGAGCCGCAGATAGCTTTCTGTGGGCAACTTCTCGGGGTGGGCGAGCGCACATTTCGACAGGTGGGCCATGGCGTTGATGGAGCTTGCGAGGGGGCGTCGGTTGTGCAGTGTGGCGTGCAGCTGCAGGAGTCGTGTCGGCGGCACCTCCGCGCTGAACTCGGCATAAAGGCAGATCAAGGCAATCTGAGCCGCCGCCATGCGCGGCTTGAGCGCGGACGCGGTCTCGTAGTGAGCGCGCGCGGCGTTGACGAAGCGCTCGCGTTCGCCGGGTCCTGCGCGGCGCGCCGTGGCGGTGAGGTAGCGACCGGCGAAGTAGTTGTTGCGTGGCGATGCCGGGTGGTTGACCACGTCGGTCAGTATGAGACGCGCCGGTGTGCTCCACTGCTGGGCGCGGGCGTGGGTTGAGACGGCAAGGAGCGCGAAGAGGACGACCGCCGCCGCGCGGCGTACCGGCACTGTTCGCACGTACCGCGCGCCATGCAACAGATAGTAGAACGCCGCCAGCAAGATACCGAACGAAGGCAGATAATTGCGGTGCTCGTACGCAATCTCCAGGGGCCACACCGTAGACTCGAGGGCGTGACCGCTCAAATACCACAGTATGCCCAGGGATAGCACGGGCAGGCGACGGCGCAACGCGAGAGCCAGCCCGATGGCAGCCCCAACCGCCAGTATGGCCGGCAGCGTGCTGACGGGATCGATCAGCGAGCGCGAAACGGCAACGTCGTCCAGCAGCAGCGCCATCTGCGACGTCTGCGGCAGCACGATCATGTACACGTACCACAGCACGACACGCGCTTGCGTCATGAGCCGTTCGACGAGACCAAAATCGCGCCGACCGTAGACGCCGGCCGCCCACTCCGGGTGCGTGACCAGGTAACCGCCGGCAATCACCAGCGGCACTGCCAAGGTGGCGACGAAGAAGACGCGGAGCAGGCGACGACTTTGTGACGTGGCCGTCGCGAAGCGAAACAGCGTGAGTTCGACAACGAGGCAATACATGGGGAGCAGAACACCGTTCTCTTTGCTGAGCGCCGCCAGCACGCCCGCAAGGGGTGTGCCCAGAATCAGCCATGGCCAGGCGCGACGGCCTTCGAGTTGGCGCAGGCGCGCCATCGCATAGAAGATCACGCCCCAGCACGTGAATAGCGCCGACAGGCTGGTCATGCGCTGAACGATGTAGAGCACGCCGCTCAGGTTGAAGGGGTGCACGAGCCAAGCGGCCGCAGCCGCGACCGCCACCCAGGCGCGGGTCGAGCGATCCACCGAAAGGACCGGCCCGCCCAGCAGCAGCCACGCGAGCCAGGCGAGGCTCAGCCCCGTCGCCAGATGCACGAGGAGATTCGTAACCTTGAAATAGAAAGGATCGAGGCCGTGGAAATAATGATTCAGGGCAAAGCTCGCCATGCTGATCGGGCGCTTCAAAGGCCCGGTGTGCCCGCTCCAGGCGGCGCGCCAGAGCTCCTCGGCGCTTAGCGCCTGCATGGCGAGGTCCGTGTTGCGCTCGATGCTGGCCTCGTCGTCGAAGAGAAAGCCGCCCGAGAGGCCGGGCCAGTAGACGATCACGCTCAAAGCGACGATTGCGAAAAGAATCGCCGCGAGCGCGAGTCTCGTCGAGCTAGCTATCACTGACGTTCACGAACAAATAAGCAATTAACGAAAAAACCCCGTGGGGAGGGTTCCCCACGGGGTGTCGAAACGCGCTTAACTCGTCTAGCCTCAGATCGACGGAAAGCCGACCGTGCGGCATTCGGCCGGCAGGTACTTAGACTGGACCGCTGTGCCAGCGACGTCAACGTTGTTGCAATCCCAATCCACGGCACTCTGATCCGGTGTGACAGTCGGAACCAGAGCAACCTGCTGGTTGGCAGCCGTAGTGCCACCCAGTTGATCGCTTATGAGCATATTAAGGGCGCCGTCCACGCAGGAACCGCCTGCTTGACAGGGGCTATCGCCACCGGCGAGCCACACCACCGAATTCACATACTTCGACTCGATGTTCGACTCGAATCCAGCCTCCCCACTATCGGGCGGCCAGTAGCCAGCAGACAGTCGGAACTCCGTCACGGCCACCTTCGGCGGTGCCGCGGCGGTGATAGCTTCCGTCATCTTGGCCCGCACGGTGTAATCCTGATAAGCGGGAATGGCGATCGCTGCCAGGATGCCGATAATGGCAACCACGATCATCAACTCGATTAGCGTAAAGCCGCGTTGCATCATGTTACGCATAACTCTCTCCTGTATCTCGTCACTTCCATCAAGTTATACTCGCGCTGTCCAGAGGACCACGAGGAATTCCCGTAGGTTACAAGAATTCCCGTAGTTTACCCCGCACGACATCGAGAACCTCAGTCTTGCGACGTCCCCATAAGCAAAGCATAAATCGTGCCAATCTCAAGCATTCTCCCGGTATTCTTTTGCATCGTCTTATTAAGTTGACGATACGGTCTTAAGATTCGCGCCTGAGAGTGGCGCGGTAGCCCAGTTAAGAATCGTCGCTGAGGACGCTGTTCGTCAGTCGAGTGACCAAAATTGTCACCATCATCGCCGACGAGAACTTGCGAAGCATCGCGGGTCCGGACCACCGCTCAGTCAATGCCGAGCTTGGCCAGCTTGTAACGCAACGAGCGGAACGTCACACCGAGCAGCTGGGCCGCCGCGGTCTTGTTGCCGCGTGTCTGCTCGAGCGCCTTCTCGATGGCGTCGCGCTCGACGCGGCTGACGTAGGCGTCGAGGGGCTCGCTGCCTGGGCGATAGCCGTCGAGGTCGGTGTCCGCTGCTGCGGGCGGCACCAGCTCTTGCTCCGTGATGGCGGAGCCGTTGCTCAGCGTGAGTGCGCGCTCGAGAATGTTCTCGAGTTCGCGCACGTTTCCCGGGAAGGGGTGACTGGTCAGACGCGCGAGGGCACTGTCGCTCAGTGTCGGCGGCTCGATGCCGGTTTGTCGGCCGAGCTTGGCGAGAATGTGGGATGCCAGCGCCGGGATGTCCTCGCGGCGCTCGCGCAGGCTCGGCACGTGAAGCTCGATGACGTTGATGCGGTAGAACAGATCCTGACGGAACTCTCCTGCCTGCACCAGTCGGCCGAGGTCCTTGTGTGTCGCGCTGAGGATGCGCACGTCGACGGAGGTTTCCGTCTCCATGCCGACGGCACGCACGGCTTTCTCCTGAATTGCCCGCAGTAGCTTCACCTGCATGGGCATCGGCAGCTCGGCGATCTCGTCCAGAAACAGCGTGCCGCCGTCGGCCGCCTGGAACAGCCCGTCCTTGTCGGCCACGGCGCCGGTGAAGCTGCCCTTCTTGTGACCGAAGAACTCGCTTTCCATGAGCTCGCTCGGGATCGCGCCGCAGTTGACGGCAATGAAGGGCGCATCCGCTCGAGGACCGCGTTCGTGTATGAGCCTCGCCACGAGCTCCTTCCCGGTTCCGGACTCACCGCTGATGTAGATCGGCGCCTGGCTGCGCGCCACCTTGGCAATCATGCCGCGTATCGACTGCATGGCGGCGGAATCGCCCACCAGCGTGTGACGCGTGCGCCGCTCGCGGTGCGGATAGACGGAGGCACGCAGCTTGAGCGCCGCCGTAACCAGGTTGCGCAGGTCGTTGAGCTTGACCGGCTTGGCGACGAAGTCGAAAGCCCCGGCCTTGAGTGCTTCGACGGCCGTGTCGGCGCTGCCGAAGGCGGTGATCATCGCCACCGGGAGCTGCGGATACACCTCCTGTATGTGGCGCACCAGTGCGATGCCGTTTCCGTCAGGCAAACGCATGTCGGTCAGGCACAGATCGAAAACCTGCTTCGACAGAACGCTTTCGGCCTCGGCGACGCTGCCCGCGGTTCGGGTACCGATCTTCATGCGCTGCAGCGTCATCGCCACCAGCTCGCAGATGTCGGGCTCGTCATCGACGATCAAGACCCTGTAATCGCTCATCGTTGCTCTCTTCCCAAGGGTTTGGCGAAGCTGATGCGAAAACAGGCGCCCCCCCACTCTGGAACGTACTCGAGTCTCGCCTGGTTGGCTTCGCACAGCTCGCGGGCGATATAAAGCCCCAGCCCGGTGCCCTTGTGGTCAGTCGTGAAGAAGGGCTCAAAGATTTCCTCGCGGATCTCCGCGGCGACGCCGCCGCCGCTGTCGACGATATCGAGGCTCGCGGGTCGGTGATCGCCGGCGGCGCCCACGAGCAGTCGCAGCACCGGCTCGCCGGCGTACGGCGGGCTGTGGCGCAGGGCGTTGCTGCAGAGGTTGAACACGATCTGGTCGAGGTGATCAGGGTCGATGGCCACCTCGGCGTCTGGGCCCTCGACGGCGATGGCCTCGAGCGGCACCTTCTGCGAGCGGCAGAATACGTCGACGAACTCCTCCAGCCACGTCCGCAGTTGCAAGCGAGCGGTACTCACCGGTCCGCGGCGACCGAGGTAGAGCACGGACTCGACCACACGGTTGATGCGGTCCGCCTGCTGGCTCACGATACCGGCGAGACGCCGATCGGCACCGTCGACTTGGGCCGATTCGCCCAGCAGTTGGGCCGCGTGGCTGAGCGCCGCCAGGGGATTGCGAATCTCATGGGCAATGGCGGTCGTCAGGCGGCCCAGTGCGGCGAGTTTGTCTTCATGGGCCCGAGAAGTGTCTTCGAGAAATATCAGAGCGCCGTCGCCGATTTCGATGAAGCGCGAAGCAATGTTCGAGTTACGGCCCCGGATGCGAAGCGGCTCGCTTCTGTGGGGCTCGCCGGATCTCTGCCAGCGCTCGAATGCCTCGTCAAGGCTGGAGTCTATGGCGTGCAGCGTCGTCGGCGCCCGCCGCGGCTCGAGCCCCAGATAGCGACTCGCCGTGGAATTGATCAGGCGTACGGTCCGATCGGTCTCCACCGCCAGAACGCCGGTCTCCATGCGTTCCACGACGAGTCGGTTGACCAGATCAAGATTCGCGAGGTCGAGGGCTCTTTGCCGTGCCAGCGCCTCGGTGGCGCGCGCGTGGCTGGCCACGGTCGTCAGAAGAATGCCCGTGACGAACAGCCCGATGCCGAGTAGCGCCGCCTGTGTGTAGCTGCCCACCGCCGGATTGCCGGCGGCCAGGCCGACGGAGTGCTGCAGCAGCACGAGCACGGAGGCGAACGCGGCGTAGAACAGCGTCAACCGCCCGGACAGAACCACCGCGCTGGCGGCGACGGAAACCATCAGCAACAGGCCCAGACCGCTGACCACACCATTACTGGCGTACATGAGCGCGGTGATGAGCAGGACATCGGCGGCAAGCTGCAGGTTGGCCTGAATCGCAAACGACGGTCGCCCGCGGGTGATGGTCACCAGGTTGACGACGCTCATCAGTGCCAGCGCCACCACGCCCGTTTGAAACAGGGTGGGGTGACGCGCACCCAGATGGCTGACCGTCGCTCCGGTGAGAGCAAGTGTCAACAGGCTGCCCGAGAGAACCAGTCGGTAGAGATTGAAGTAGTACAGCGAGCGCCACAGATGATCGCTCGGGCGCGGCTCGTGGCTTAGCCGCTCGGGTCGCGGCGGCGCGCCGGCGGTCGTGACCGCGTTCACGGCGAGGGTTCTCCGATGTGCGGCGCGACGGTGATCGACGCCGACCCTGTCGGCGCGGCCCGGGTGAACTCGGTTCCTCGGCGTCGCCGCCGCGGTGAGCCACGTCGGGCTGCTTCGATGCGGAGATTCATAATTAATAATATGCCGTAAGTTACTAATTATAGGTTAAATAGAGATGTTATGTCTGCAGATTCCAAGGGCACCACGCTACCGCTGATCGGCTGTCCCGGGCGGATCGGCCCATCCCGGCAGAGGTAGAGGCAGCGGCGGCGGCGTGCGCCGGCGGCGGGGTCAGGCTCTGGCCAGCGCCCACACGTCGACGCGCGCGGCTCCTGCCGCCAGCAGGGTGCGGCTGATCTCGTCGGCGGTGCAGCCGGAGGTGAGCACGTCATCGACGAGCGCGACGCGCACGCCCACCAACGGCTCGGCGACGGCGAAGGCGCCGCGCACATTACTGCGGCGTTGCGCGAGCGATAGCCCCGCCTGGGCCGGGGTGGCGCGCAGGCGCACTACAGCGGCCCGTCGGCAAGGGATGGTCAGTCGTCGCGACAGCGGCCGGCAGAGTTCCAGGGCCTGATTGAAGCCGCGGGCGTGCAGGCGTGACGGATGCAGTGGCACGGGCACCAGCACATCGGGCCGCGGCACGGCGGCCCGCTGCAGGTGCTCGACCATGAGCGCAGCCAGTGGGCGGGCGAGATCGAGGCGCCGGGCGTATTTGAGCTGACGCACCAGGCGGTCGAGCGGATGCGCGTAGCGGTAGGGAGCGCTCACCGCGGCAAAGGCCGGTGGGCTTCGCTGGCAGCCGCCGCAGACGGCGCCGCGGGCGAGGGGTCGGCTGCAACGCAGGCAGGCACGGGGCAGCGGGGTCAGGGCGTTGCGGCAGGCGCAGCACCAATCGCGGCCCTCAGGGACGGGCCGGTCGCACGACAAGCACGCCCGTGGGTAGATCCAGTCGAGAACGCGCTCGAAGTAGTGGTAAACGTCCCGCATCCTTGCAGGTTGACAGCAGCGTCCCGGTCCTTACACACTCGTTGCCGCGGCGGGCGCGGTCGACCGCGCGCGGTAACGGGGCTGCGCGGCCGTTGATGCCGCTTCCCCCGAGCATAGCCGATTGACGCGACGGATCAACTCTCGAGCGGGGAGCATGCACTGAGCGATGCAGGGCGATTCCGGTACAGGCACCACGGTGCGCCACGACTGGGCCGTCGACGAGGTCGAGGCGCTGCTGAGCCGCCCTTTCAGTGATTTGCTTTTCCATGCCCAGTCCGTCCACCGTACCTTTTTCGATCCCAACGCCGTCCAGCTCAGCACTCTGCTCAGCATTAAGACAGGCGGCTGTCCCGAAGACTGCGCTTATTGTCCGCAGAGCGTGCGTTATGACACCGGCGTCGAGCGGGGGGAACTGCTCGCGTTGGATGAGGTCGTCGCCTCCGCGGAACGGGCGCGGGATGCCGGCGCGACGCGATTCTGCATGGGAGCGGCCTGGCGCAGCCCCAAGGATCGCGATATCCGTCGCGTGGGGGAAATGGTCGCAGCCGTGAAGGCCCTCGGGCTCGAAACCTGCGTGACGCTGGGCATGCTGACGCAGAGTCAGGTCGCGTGCTTGAAATCCGTGGGGCTCGACTACTACAACCACAATCTGGACACGTCCCCCGAGCACTACGGCGACATCATCACGACGCGAACCTTTCGCGACCGGCTGGACACGTTGCACCGGGTGAGCGCGGCCGGGATCGGCGTGTGCTGTGGCGGTATCGTCGGCCTGGGCGAGAGCAGGCGCGATCGCGCGTCGCTGCTGGCGACTCTGGCCAGCCTGCCGAAACATCCCGACAGCGTCCCGATCAACATGCTCGTGCGCGTGACGGGGACGCCGCTGGCCGATGCCGAGCCGGTCGATCCGCTGGAGTTCGTCCGCACCGTGGCGGCGGCCCGTATCATGATGCCGCGAGCCATGGTGCGCCTGTCGGCGGGACGCGACGCCATGAGCGACGAGCTGCATGCGCTGTGCTTTGTCGCCGGAGCCAACTCGATCTTTCACGGCGACGCGTTGCTGACGACCGCGAACGCAGCCGCGGCGCGGGATCGCAGTCTGTTCGACCGTCTCGGGATCGATCCGCTGCCGGCGTCCGCGCACGGAGCGTCGGCAGGTCTCGGCGTCTAGGCGCGGCGTGGGAGGGTCGCTGCCCGCAGGCCCGTCGCCGCGTCGGCAAGGCGGTCGCGCGCCGGCGGTGTTGCGTGGGTCGACGGGCAGCGCCGACGCGGCATCGGTGCTGAACCGTCGGCACGTGCGCGCTGCGTTCACGCGCGCCGCGGAGGATTACGACGCCGCCTCGGTGCTCTGTCAGCGGGTCGGAGACGAGTTGGTCGAACGCCTCGATGTGGTGTCGCTGAAGCCGCGACGAATCGTCGACCTCGGCAGCGGCACCGGCTACTGCGCCCGCCTGCTGGAGAAGCGCTACCGTGGAGCTCAGGTCGTCACCATCGATAGCGTCTGGGCCATGCTGCGTCGAGCCGGTCGCCGTCGGCGCTGGGGAAGCCGGCAACGACCGGTTCTCGCGGAGGCGGAGGCGGTGCCATTGAGCTCCGCAAGCGCGGATCTGGTCTTCTCCAACCTGGCGTTGCCCTGGTGCGATATCCCCGGCGTGCTCGCTGAGGCAGCCCGCCTGCTGCGGCCTCACGGATTGCTGAGCTTCTCCACTTTCGGTCCCGACACCCTGATCGAGCTGCGACAGGCCTGGGCGAGCGTCGACGCCGAGGCCCACGTGCAAGCATTTCCGGACATGCACGATATCGGAGACGTTCTGCTCGAGACCGGGTTCGCGGATCCCGTCGTCGACGTGGATCGCACGAGGCTCGTTTACGACGACGTGTCTGCCGCCTTACTCGACCTGCGGCGGTTCGGCCTGGGCAACGTGCTCGCGCAGCGCCGCCCGACGCTGACTGCCAAAGGGCGTTTCGCTGCTTTCCGTTCGGCTTACGACCGGTTGCGTGATGCCGCCGGCCGGATCCCGGCCACGTTCGAGATTATCTACGGTCACGCGTGGGCGCCCGCCGGAGCGCCGCGGCGCGGCCCGCGCGGGGCTTCAGCGGGGCGAGTGGACGGATTGCGGGTACGCTCACCGTGAAGGCGGGCTGGTTCGTCACCGGCACGGATACCGAGATCGGCAAGACCCTCGTGGCCGCGGGCCTGCTCCACGCGCTGGCGGGGCGCGGCATCCGCGCGGCGGGCATGAAGCCGGTCGCCAGCGGTTGCCGCCGAACCGCCGCGGGTCTGCGCAACGACGACGCCGAGACGCTGCTGCGGGCGAGCGGGGTCGAGGCGGCGTACGAAATCGTCAATCCCTTTGCCTTCGAGCCGCCCGTGGCGCCGCATCTGGCTGCGGCGGGCGCCGGTGAGACGATTCGTCTGGAGCGCATGCGCGCCTGTTGCGAGCAGCTCCGGGCGGCCGCGGACGTGGTCGTCGTCGAGGGCGTGGGCGGTTGGCGCGTGCCGCTCGGCGACGAGCTGACGGTGGCCGACATCCCCCGCGCCCTCGGGCTGGACGTTATCCTGGTCGTCGGTATCCGCCTGGGGTGCCTGAACCATGCGCTGCTCACCGTCGAGAGCATCCTCGGCGGTGGCACGGAGCTGGCGGGTTGGGTGGCCAACGAATGCGCGCCCGGTTCGCTGCTCGTCGCCGACAACATTGCCGCTCTGCGGGGACGGATCGCGGCACCCCTGCTCGGTGTGGTGCCCTATCTTGAAGACACCTCTGCGCCCCGGGTCGCCCGGTTCCTCGAGCTCGACGCGCTGCGGAGACCGGGCGCCGGCGGAGGGTTTCAGCGGTGAATGTCGGGCGAGACGGCGGCACGGGCGGGTAGTAACGGGCCGTCTAGATATTGTAGAATTTGTGAATGAACATTGTTTGATAGGCCGCGCGGGAGCATCCCTTCGAGGCGTGCTGCGACGGCGCCCCGGACTGGGGCGGCATTTGGTTGCAGGCGCGACAGGCCCTATGGTAGCGTCGCGCCCGCTCGGGGCTTCGGTTCTCGAGGGCGGTCACGCGGATTTTCGGGCGTTTGAGGCCGGTCGGAGCAGATCGGCGGCGAGGCAGGACGGGCCGGCGAGGAGGGAGCGATGAACGAAGGGCGGGCGAACGCGGCGTCGCCCGGCGAATTCCGCGTTCTAATTCAGCCCAACCGTTCGATGAATCCTCGGGCCATGGTAGGGTGTGTGGCCGGGCTGGCGGCATTGGGCGGTGTCATCGCCACCGGGTTCCTGATCGCGGGCGCGTGGTGGGTCTTGCCGTTCACCGGGCTCGAGCTGATCCTGGTTGCGGCGGTGTTTTGGATCGTCTACCGGCGCGGCTTCGACTACGAACTGCTCGTCATCGACGAGCATAAGGTTCAGCTTACCCGCAAGCGGGGTACCGAGGAGTCGCGTTTTCAGTTCTTGCGATACTGGACGCGCGTGGAGCTGAGGCGAGGCGCACATCGATGGCATCCCTCGCGTTTGCTCATCGGCTCACACGGTAAGCGGGTCGAGATTGGGGGCTGCATGACCGAGAGCGAGCGACGTGCTCTCGGTGACCGGCTCGCCGATTGGGTGGGGCCCGCCAGCCGTTGACGGCAAAGCGGTAGTGCAGTGACCGGGGTCAGTGCTTTCTCGGTTCCAACGACGGACTGTCAGAAAAACGGAGAAGTGGGTATGTCTTTGACAAAGCGACTCATGGCAGCGTTGGGCGGCGTCGCGACGGCGGGTGCCTTCCGGGGAGCCCACGCCGCCTGGGAACTCAACCTGCCGCCGCCGAGCACGCCGATCGCTGCGGAAATTCTGGGGCTTCACAACGCAATCATGCTCGTGTGCCTCGTGATATTCATCATTGTGTTCGGTGTAATGTTCTATTCGCTGTACGCGCATCGGAAAAGTCGTGGACACGAGCCCGCCACGTTTAGCCACAGCAACAAGGTGGAGGTCATCTGGACCGTCATCCCCTTCCTAATTCTGGTCGGTCTGGCGATTCCCTCGACGGCGACGCTGCTGCGCATGGAGGACACCACCGATGCCGAGTTGACCATCAAGATCACCGGTTATCAGTGGAAGTGGCGCTACGAGTACCCGGAGCACGACATCACTTTCTTCAGCACGTTGGCCACGTCGCGCTCCCAGATCGAAAATCGCGAAGAGAAGAGCGAGCACTATCTGCTGGAGGTCGACAATCCGGTTGTCTTGCCGGCCGGCAAGAAGGTTCGCTTCTTGCTGACGTCGAATGACGTCATTCACGCGTGGTGGATCCCCAAGTTCGGCGTCAAGAAAGACGCGATACCCGGCTTTGTCAACGAAATGTGGGCCTTGGTCGACGAGCCGGGCACCTACCGGGGCCAGTGCGTCGAGCTGTGTGGCAAGGACCACGGCTTCATGCCCATCGTCGCCGAGGTGTTGTCGCCGCAGGATTTCGATGCCTGGGTACGGGAGCGGCAGAACGCGCAGGCCGTAGCCCCGCAGCCGCCTGCGGGGGAGTGGGATAAGGAGCAACTGCTGGCCAAGGGCGAGCAGGTCTACACGCAGTGCGCCGCCTGCCATGGCGACGACGGGTTGGGAATCGCCAACACGTTTCCCGCCATCGCCGGCAGCGCCGTGGCCACGGGACCCGTGGAGGAGCACGTCTCGCTGGTTCTGAACGGCCGGGCGGGCACTGCCATGCAGGCCTTCAGAGATCGGTTGAGCGACGTCGAGCTTGCGGCGGTGATCACCTACCAACGCAACAGCTTCGGCAACGGCACCGGCGATATAGTGCAACCGGCGACGGTGCAGACTCTGCGCCGCCGGGGCGGTTGATCTGAACGGATTACAGTTTACGGAGCACAACGCAATGGCGACAGCAGACACCGCGCACCATGAGGAGCATCACGATCACCACCCGACGGGACTGCGCCGATGGTTGACGACAACCAACCACAAGGATATCGGGACCCTGTACCTGATATTCTCGCTGGTGATGTTCTTCGTCGGTGGGTTGATGGCATTGGTAATCCGGGCCGAGCTTTTCCAACCCGGGCTCCAGGTGGTCAATCCGCATCTGTTCAACCAGATGACCACCATGCACGCGCTGATCATGATCTTCGGCGCGATCATGCCCGGCTTCGTCGGGTTTGCGAACTGGCAGGTGCCGCTGATGATAGGTGCGCCGGATATGGCGCTGCCGCGAATGAACAACTGGAGTTTCTGGATTCTTCCTTTCGCGTTTGCTCTCTTGCTCGGAGGGCTTTTGACGGAGGGCGGGGGACCGGCCGGCGGATGGACTCTGTATGCGCCGCTGTCCGTGCAGGCCGGGCTGAGCTTGGACCTGACCATCCTGTCGATTCACATGATGGGCATCTCATCGGTGCTGGGCGCGATTAACATTATCGTTACGGTCATGAACATGCGCGCCCCGGGCATGACGCTGATGAAAATGCCTTTGTTCGTGTGGACGTGGCTGATCACGGCATTTTTGCTGATAGCGGCGATGCCTGTTCTCGCCGGAGCGGTGACCATGCTGCTGACCGACCGTAATTTCGGTACGGCCTTCTTCGATCCGGCCGGCGGCGGCGACCCGGTGCTTTTCCAGCATGTGTTCTGGTTTTTCGGCCATCCTGAGGTCTACATTCTGATATTGCCTGCGTTTGGAATCATCTCGCAGATCATCCCCACGTTCTCCCGCAAGCAGCTCTTCGGCTACGATTCGATGGTGTTTGCCACCGCCGGTATCGCCTTCCTGTCGTTCATCGTCTGGGCTCACCACATGTTCACCGTCGGCATGCCGCTCGCCGGGGAGCTGTTCTTCATGTACTCGACGATGCTGATCGCCGTGCCGACCGGTGTGAAGGTGTTCAATTGGGTCGCAACCATGTGGCGCGGCTCGATCTCCTTCGAGACACCGATGTTGTTTGCCGTGGCGGTGGTCTTCCTGTTCACGATAGGGGGTCTGTCAGGATTGATGCTGGCGATCACACCTGCTGATTTCCAGTACCACGACACCTACTTCGTCGTCGCCCACTTCCACTACGTTCTGTTTTCGGGGTCCATCATGGCCATGATGGGTGCGGCGTACTACTGGTTGCCCAAGTGGACAGGGCACATGTATGACGAGCGCCTCGGCAAGGTGCATTTCTGGCTGACGGCGATCTTCTTCAATATCACATTTTTCCCGCAGCACTTTCTCGGTCTGGCGGGCATGCCGCGACGCATCCCGGATTACGCCCTGCAATTCACCGAGTTCAACGTCGTGTCGAGCATCGGTGCCTTTGGCCTCGGACTGGCGCAGATTCTCTTCGCTTACATCGTGATTCAAACGGTGCGTGGCGGCGCCCGCGCGACGGATCGGGTCTGGGAGGGCGCTGACGGGCTCGAGTGGACACTGCCGTCGCCTCCGCCTTACCACACGTTCTCGACTCCTCCGCTGGTCAAGTAGGGACCAAGAGCGTGCCGGGTGACGGGCAATCGGCGAGGCGCGGCTCGAACGTCAGGCTGGCGCTGCTTCTCGGCGCCATAGCCTTGGCATTCTTCGTGCTGACGTTGCTGCAGGACTGGTCGTGACTCGTTCACCGCGATCGAACGCAAGGCTGGTCATCGTTTTGTGCGCGATGGTGGGCGGCATGTTCGGCTTCGGCTACGCGTTGGTCCCGCTCTATGACGTTCTGTGCGAGATAACGGGAATAGGCGGCAAGACAGGGACCGTTGCCGCCGCAGAGGCCCGCGCGCAGGCCGTCGATACCAGCCGCTGGATCACCGTCGAGTTCACAGGCAATACCGCCGCGGGTCTGCCTTGGGAGTTCCGGCCCGCGGTGAAGAAGCTGCGAGTGCGCCCGGGCGAAATCGCCGAAGCGCAGTTCTTTGCGCGCAACATCTCCGGCATGCGTACAGTCGGACAGGCCGTGCCGAGCGTGACTCCCGGGCGGGCGGCCCGCTACTTCAAAAAGACGGAATGCTTCTGCTTCTCGCATCAGTCGCTCGAGGCCGACGAGACGAGACAGATGCCGGTCAGGTTCATGGTCGAGGCCGATCTGCCGGAGGATATTCGCACGATCACGTTGTCCTACGCCTTCTACAATTCGGCAAAATACGCTGCCAAAGCTGCGGGCGGAGATGCGTAGGTCAGCGCAAGGGCATTTATAAAGTAGTCAACGAAACTGGGAGAGGCATCCGAAATGACGAACGCACCAGGTGCATACTATCTGCCCGATCCGAGTCCATGGCCGATCATAGCCTCGGTAGGGCTGTTCATGCTGGCGCTGGGCTTCGTCCTGTTCCTGAATGAAGCGGGCATCGGCCCGTGGTTCATGCTGATCGGGGCGGTGATCATCGCCATCATGATGTTTGGCTGGTTCGGCAAGGTCGTCGCGGAGAGTGAGAGCGGTGCCTACAACGATCGGGTCGATGCATCGTTCCGAATGGGCATGGGTTGGTTCATCTTCTCGGAGGTGATGTTCTTCGCGGGTTTTTTCGGAGCGTTGTTCTACGTCCGCGTGCTGTCCGTGCCGTGGCTTGCGGAGACGGAATTGTTGTGGGCCGGTTACGACGGCGGCTGGCCTACGGCGGGCCCCAAGGGTGCGGTCCCGATCGCGCCGGACACCGTCGCCCAGCAAGGCCAGTTCTCGGTTCTGGGCGCCTGGGGTATTCCGGCTATCAATACGGCGATCCTGCTGGCTTCGAGTGTCACCGTGACGCTGGCGCACTGGGCTCTCAAGCGTAACGAGCGCGGCAGGCTGATCGGATGGATGGTGCTCACTGTGGCGCTGGGCGCGCTGTTCCTGTACCTGCAGGCGGTGGAGTATGTCCACGCTTACGGTGAACTCGGTCTGACGTTGGGAACCGGCGTCTACGGCGCTACGTTTTTCATGCTGACGGGATTCCATGGGTTCCACGTCACCATCGGCACCATCATCCTGCTGGTCATACTGCTCAGGTGCATCCGCGGGCACTTTCGCCCGGATCATCATTTTGCCTTCGAGGCGGCGGCCTGGTACTGGCACTTCGTCGACACCGTGTGGGTGTTTCTGTTCGTGCTGGTCTACGTTCTCTGAGGCGCGATCCCGGCGACACGGGAGGCAAGGGGAGACAATCACGGGCCTCGCGGGCGTCGCCGCGGCAGCGGCGACGCCCGTTTCATTCGTCGCCTCGACAGTGTACCGGTGGAACTAAGGGGGGCGGCGGCGCCGTCAGCGCGAACTCGCTCCGCCGGCGACCGCAGACGAGCCGTCCTGGCCTGCATGCTGGAGCGAATTACTGGGGGTGATCAACCCCGTGTAAATGCCGCCGATCAGAAACAGGAACAGGACGATCCAGATGGAGATTCGCCAGGTCAGCGCCTTTACGGTGCGGGTTCCCTGGCCGTGATCTCGAAACATGAACCAAAGTGCCGAGAACAGGCTCCCCAGCATCGCGATCAGCAAAGCGACGATGAATATCTGGGTCAGGGTCACTCGGGTGCTCTCCGGTTATGGTGAACGGCTATGGTAGCAGATCCGGGTGCGGTGAAGGCGCGTGTTGAGATATCAGTTCAAGGTCGGAATCGTTCCCGCCGTCGCGGCAACGGCGCTGTTTGCCGGACTCGTCGCTCTCGGCCTTTGGCAGCTCGAACGGGCTCGTGAAAAGCTGGAATTTCGAGAGCGTATTGCGACCCGTGCGCATGCCGAATGGCAGCGCATTTCGCCGGCCCTCGTGGACGCCGCGTCCTTGGAGCACTATCGGGCCGTCGCGCGCGGCTACTACGACGGCGCGTATCAGGTATTGCTCGACAATCGAGTGCGTGGCGGCCAGCCCGGCTACCACGTTATCACGCCGTTGCGGCTCGCCGGAGGCGAGACGCGCCTTCTTGTCAACCGCGGCTGGGTTCCCTGGGGAAGCGATCGCGGCGTGTTACCCGAGATCGACGTGCCTCAAGGCCTGGTCGAGGTGAGGGGGAGATTGCACGTGCCTTCACAGCGCGGCTTCACTTTGGGCGAGGACGAGCCGCTCGGCCGCCAACGGCCTGCGCGCTGGCAGCGCCTCGACCTGTCCCGCTACGGTGCGGCCGTGCCCCATCCGGTGCAGCCTGTCGTGATGGAGCTGGCAGCGGATGCCGCGCCCGGCGGTTTCGTGCGTGAGTGGACCGACGGCGATGACGGTTGGGTGGCTCGTCACCGCGGTTATGCGTTCCAGTGGTTCGCGCTGGCAGCGACGCTGGCCGTGATCTTCGTCATGCTGGGCATGCGGCGGAGCGAGGGAGGAGAAGATCGTGACGGCGATTGACCCGGTTCCCGAGGACGAGGGCAACCCGGTGCCGGCGAGGCGGCGGCGCAATCGTTGGGTGCTGCTGGCACTGGCGGTGCTGTTCGCAGCCCCGTTGATCGCGGCTTTGCTGTGGCGACCCACGGGTTTCGTCAACAGCGGCGATCTGGTGCAACCCGCGCGGCCCTTGCACGACGTCGAGCTGCGCACGCTCGACGGCAAGCCTTTCAGGATGAGTGAGCTTCGCTCGAAGTGGCTCCTGGTGCATTTCGCCGCGGATGATTGCCGGGAAGCGTGTCGGCGCACGCTGTATAATATGACACAGGTGAGATTAGCCCAGGGTAAGAATGTCGGGCGCGTGAAGAGCGTGTTGATCGCCGGTGCACCCGAAGCGGCCGGCGAGATGCAGGAGCAGTTCGCGGAGCTGCTGGCGGTCGTCGCTTCGAGGTCGAATCTGGAGAGTTTGGCGGCTCAGTTCTTGCTGGAAGGGGAAAGTCCACTGACGGCCTCGGGACGCATCTACCTCGTCGATCCTCTGGGTAACTTAGCCATGAGCTTTTCGGCGTCGGTGGATCCGAGCGATATTCGCAGGGACCTCGCACGACTGCTGCGGGTATCACAGATTGGTTGAGCGCGAGATGCGATACGTGTGCGCGGAACGTCTCGATGGCACCCGGCGTGGCCGGGTTGAAGAAACGGTCTGCCCATGAAGGCGCCGGCCACTGCGCACAGCGCCGATCGCCCGCTGCGCCGTGCTGCATGGGCGCGACAGTACTACGACCTGACAAAGCCCAGAGTCGTTGCTCTGATCGTGTTCACGGCCATCGTAGGCATGTTTCTCTCGACGCCGGGTATGGTCCCTCTCGACGTGCTGCTGCTGGGCACGGTGGGGATAGGCATGGCCGCTGCCGCCGGTGCCGCCTTGAATCATCTTCTGGACGCCAACTTCGACGCGGTCATGGTCCGTACCCGGCGGCGTCCTCTGCCTCGAGGCGAGTTGCGCCCGGGTCAGGCACTCGCCTTCGCGCTTCTCCTGGGGGTCGCGTCCATGGCGATTCTGGCGCTGTGGGTGAACACGCTGACCGCTTTGCTCACGTTCGTTGCGTTGATCGGCTATGCCGTCGTCTACACGGTCTTCCTGAAGCACGCGACGCCTCAGAACATCGTCATCGGCGGAGCCGCGGGTGCGGCGCCGCCACTGCTGGGATGGGCGGCGGTCACGGGTGAGGTAAGCGCCGATGCGCTGTTGCTGTTTCTCATCATCTTCTGCTGGACCCCGCCGCACTTCTGGGCCTTGGCACTGTACCGATACCGGGAGTACAGCGCAGCTGGAATTCCCATGCTTCCCGTGACCCACGGCCAGCGCTACACACGACTGCAGATACTGCTTTACACGGTGCTGCTCGCGGCGGTGACCTTGATGCCGTTCGCCACGCGTATGTCGGGGTGGCTGTACCTGGTCGGCGCCGTGCTTCTCAATGCACGCTTCATCGGGCAAGCGGTCCAGTTGTTTCGTCGCTACAGCGATGCGCTGGCCCGCAGGATGTTCGGTTTCTCCATCCAGTATCTGGCCATGCTGTTTGCGCTGATGCTGGTGGACCATTATCGTGAGCCTCTGGTCATCGCGCTGTCGGCGTGGCTGGCAGATGCCTGAGGCGTTGTTTTCGCGCGGACCCACGGCGAGTTGTCACCTGGCATCACCGATGACACAAGCACTGCGAGTTGCATGAGCGGCGTTAGAGCCCGGTTCGCCGTCGGCGAGCTGGTCCACCATCGGCTTTTCCACTATCGCGGCGTCATCGTCGACGTGGATGCGAGCTTCCAGGGCACCGAGCAGTGGTACCTGCAGGTCGCCCGATCGCGGCCGCCGAAGGACCGCCCGTGGTACCGGGTCCTCGTGCACGATGCCGAGCACGAGACTTACGTCGCCGAGCGTAATCTCGAGCCGGACGCCTGCGGTGAGCCAATCAGGCATCCAAAGTTGACGGGCGTTTTTGCCGATTTCTCCGACGGACGCTACGTTCTGCGGCAAAAGGCAAACTAGCAAGGGCTTGGCGCTTGGTCATGGCGGTCGGAGACGGTCCTAGCGGCAATGCCTCACACAAGCAGTTTGCGCCCGCCTTCGAGCGCAACCGCGACCCGATTCTCTCAGTGCTGAAGGAGGTGCTGCCGCGGTCGGGTACCGTGCTAGAGATTGGAGCCGGCACCGGGCAACATGCCGCCTACTTCGCCAGCCGCCTGCCGAACCTGGTGTGGCAGCCGACGGACCGCCGTGGTGTTCTCGCCAGCATCGAGGCGTGGCGCCGTGAGATCGCGCCGCCGAATCTGCTCTCCCCGTTAGCGTTGGACGTCTTCGACGACCCCTGGCCTGTGCACAAGGCGGATGCCGTGGTGTGCATCAATACGATACATATCGTCTCCTGGGCCGGCGTTGAATGCTTGGTCTCGGGTGCGGCATCGATCCTGCAGAACGACGGCATCCTGTTCGTCTACGGTCCGTATCGTTACCGTGACCGTTCTGTGGAACCGTCCAACCGTCGTTTCGACGAGTGGTTGCAGCAGCGTGATCCCCGCAGTGGCATCCGCGAATTCGAGGCGGTCGACGAGCTGGCCGAGAGAGGGGGTCTGCGTCTCGCCGGGGATCGGGCGATGCCGTCGAACAACAGGTCCATCTGGTGGTGCAAGCGGTCGGCACCGGCCCGCTGAGGCCAGGAACGATCCGCATCTCGGCACCGGGCCGCCGTCCCGGACCGGGCTTCGCTTCACAGCTGCTCGAGGAAGGCCCTGAAGGCAATCCAGAGGCGTTCGCCAGCGATGTTGAGCAGGTCGCCGTACCCCGCCTGGGGCACGTCCAGGCGGCTGATACTTCGAGCGTTGCACGCCGCCAGGGCATCGCACATGCGATGGGGCACGATGGTGTCGCTCTCGCCGTGACACATGAAAATCGGACACTCGACCTTGGCGATACCGGACAGGGTGTCGAAACGGAACGGAATGGCTTCTTCGATGACGATCTCGTCGGGAGGAAAAATAGGCCGGACAACGTCCACCATGTTGGTCGGGGCGGAGATCAACGCCAGGCCGCGGACCGGACGGACGCCGGCCAGATGCGTCGCGACCGCCGCGCCCAGGGAGCGGCCGCAGGCGACCGCTTTCAAGCCGGGGTGATTGTCGGCCAGCCAGTCGAAAATGAACTCGGCATCGGCATAGAAGTCACCCTCGTTTGGGCGTCCCGTGCTCGCCCCGTAACCGCGATAGTCGAAGCAAAGCAGCGCGGCGTCGAGATGCTGTCGTGCCTGCGCGATGAACTCAGCGCTTCGCAACGTCTCGTTGTGGCCGTAGAAATGGATGATGCATAAATCGCTGCGGGCGGAGCCCGGGACGTAGACGCCGGCCAGCCAATCCCCGTCCCGTGTCGTCATCCACAACGTGTCGGAGTTCTCTATTGTCGGCGGTTCGGTGTAATTTGTGCGCGCGCCGGGGAATGTATGCTGTTCGACCCGGCTCAAGCCTTGAAAGTCTTTCATGATGCTCTGGCGGTACGGGCGTCGCGCAAGGCGTCGGTGAGCGTCTCGGCTCCCAATGCTACCACCTTATCGTTGAGTCCTGACACGATGGCTCGCACGACCGCCGGCCCCTCGTAGACGAGGGCCGTGTAGATCTGGACGAGATCGGCGCCCGCAACCAGCTTTTCCCAGGCGCTGTCGGCATCGGTGATGCCGCCGACCCCTATGATGGGGACGTTGCGGGGCAGTCGCGAGCGTAGCCTGGCGATGACGGTGGTCGACAGCCGTCGCAGTGGTGGCCCGCTGAGCCCCCCCGCCTCTGCGGCCGCTGACAAACCCTCGAGTCCGGGTCGCTGCACCGTCGTGTTGGTCGCGATCACCGCATCGATACCGATTCGGCGGACTGCCGCGGCCACCGAGTCAAGGTCGCTCTCCTTCATATCGGGGGCTATCTTGACCGCGATCGGGACGTAACGTCCGTGTGCCTTCACAAGACGGCCTTGCTCGCTTTTGAGGTCACTCAACAGCGGTCCGAGGTGATCGCGATCCTGCAGAGTGCGAAGCTCCGGGGTGTTTGGCGACGAGATGTTGATGGCCACGTAGTCGGCAAAGGGATAGACCGCTTCGAGCCCCGTCCGGTAGTCGTCGACGGCATCGGCAATGGGTGTAGAGGCGTTCTTGCCGAGGTTGATGCCGAGCACGCAACGGTTATCGATGTGTTGGAGGTTTTCCAGGAAAGCGTCGAGACCGACGCTGTTGAAGCCCATGCGATTGATCAGAGCGCCACGCTCCGTGATACGGAAGAGTCGCGGTTTCGGGTTTCCTGGCTGGGGAAGGGGAGTCACCGTACCGAGTTCGAGGAAACCGAAACCCATGTCCGACAGAGCGTTTGCCGCGTTGGCCTGCTTGTCGAGTCCCGCAGCGAGGCCGACAGGGTTGTCGAACTGCACTCCCATGACGGTGGTCGGAACGCAGGGCATGCGGTGGCAACAGGATCGGCGCAACAGTTTTCGCGCCGCGCCATTTCGTCCTGCCCGGGCCAGCAGATCGAGCGCGATGTCGTGACTGCGCTCGGCGTCCAGTGCGAGCAGGATCGGTTTGACCAGACGGTACACGGATAATCCGCTCGCTAGAGAGGTTGCAGCCGCGGGTTTTCTCGAAAAATCGCGTCAAAAGCTCTCGTTGGCGTCGAGAAAGCGCCACTTGCCGAGAGGCAGCCTGTGCAGGCGCACCTTGCCGATTCGCAGCCGTTTGAGGCTCAGAACTTCGAGGTCGACGAGCTGACACATGCGACGCACCTGCCTCTTGCGGCCCTCCGTGAGAATAAAGCGCAGCCGGTCCTTGCCCACCTGAGTGACCTTGATCGGTTTCAACGCTCGCCCGTCGAGTAACAGACGTCCGCGCAGGCGCGCGAGTTTCGCTCTGTCGATCTCTCCGCGAACACGCACCACGTACTCCTTCTCGACGTTGCCATCGGGGCCGATCAGCCGGCGCGCTATGCGCCCGTCTTGGGTCAGCACGAGAAGACCCTGTGAATCGATGTCGAGACGGCCGGCGGGCGCCAGATCACTCATCGGGATCTGCTTCGGCTTGCGGCGGTTCTTCGGCGAGAACAATCGCTCCGGGGTCACGAGCGACGTTGCCAGCGGGTAGCCCTTCTCCGATCGGCTCGAGACGTAGCCGACCGGTTTGTTCAGCAGCACCGTCACCAGTCTCGACTGGCGCCTGCGGGCACGGGGATCGAGCTCGATTTTCTGTTCGGGGTCGATCTTGGTGCCGAGCTGAGTAACGCGCTCCCCGTCGACGAATATCCAGCCGCGCTCGATAAAGCTGTCCGCCTCGCGGCGCGAGCACAGGCCGCGTTGTGCCATGAGCTTCGACAGGCGGATCTGTGTCAATTCAGTAAATCGCTACGGGGATGACGCCAAAACGCTGCGTCTCGCCAACTCGCATCCGCGCCTTACAGGCCCAGTACGGAAATCTCGGCAAGAGGCTCGCAGGCCTGCCACTGCTCGTCGAATCTTCTCAGAACGGCACCGGCGGCGCGAGCGTTCTCGCCGACGAGACACGTGGGCTCTCCCAAGGTCGGTTGGTGAAACAACGCCGACCCGTCGACCACCACGAAACACTCGCTCGCCGGCGTAGCATCCTCGGCCGTCCGGCGCACCTCCACGAAACTGCTGTAACGCCGGGCGAGCGCGACCAGTCGTGGGTTGTGGCGAATGAACCACTGCTCGTCACCGAGGAGAATGCGAATTCGGTTTTGTCGGCCGGCGGCAACGAAACGTGCGAGGCTCTGCGCCGTTCGCGCACGGTTGAAAAAGGGCAGGTCGAGCCGCGGCGCGTAAAGCGCTATGGACCTTCGTGCTCGCTCGATCAGGCTGAAGACGGCATCGTCGGCTTCGCTGCGCCTGATCTCGCGATAGTCACTCGATCGCGTGCCTGTCGTCGGGGTCTGTTGAAGTGCCATGGGATCGCCGCTCACAGGCGTGCCGCCCATTGAGCATTGCCAACATAGGTGGCCGGCGTCAGTGCAAGGAGACGACGTTTACCCTCCTCGGGGATCGGCAGTTCTTCGATGAAACGGTGAAGGTGCTCGCGTGAGATCTGCGCCTTTCCGCGCGTGAGTTCCTTCAGTTTTTCGTAAGGTTCGCTCACGCCGTAACGGCGCATGACGGTTTGTATGGCCTCGGCGAGTACTTCCCACGCAGCGTCGAGATCCTGCTCGAGAACAGCTTGGTTGATGCCGAGCTTGGCGAGACCCTTGCGGGTGGACTGGTATGCGATGAGGCTGTGGCCGAAAGCGACACCCAGATTGCGCAGCACCGTGGAATCGGTGAGGTCGCGCTGCCACCGGCTCACCGGCAGTTTCTCGGCGATATGCCCCAGCAGGGCGTTTGCAACTCCGAGATTGCCCTCGGAGTTCTCGAAGTCGATGGGGTTGACCTTGTGCGGCATCGTCGAGGAGCCCACCTCTCCCGCCACGGGTTTCTGGGCGAAGTATCCGAGCGCGATGTAACCCCAGATGTCCCGGTCGAGGTCGATCATCACCGTATTGAAGCGGCCGATGGCTTGGCTCAGCTCCGCCAAGCAGTCGTGTGGTTCGATCTGCGTAGTCAGGGGGTTGTAGACGAGGCCCAGGGACTCCACGAAGGCTCGGGCGAAGGCCGGCCAGTCCACATCGGGATAGGCGGCATAGTGAGCGTTGAAATTGCCCACAGCGCCGTTCAGTTTGCCGAGCATCGCCACGTCGTCGACGAGTCGTCTTTGCCTGCGCATCCGCTCGACGACGTTGCGCATTTCCTTGCCGACGGTGGTTGGGGACGCCGGCTGGCCGTGCGTTCGCGCGAGCATCGGCGTCGCCGCATGGCGGCTAGCGAGCTCGCCCAGGTCGTCGATCAGGGCGTCCATTTCCGGGAGCAGGATCTGGTTGCGGCCCTCCCGTGCCATCAGGGCATAGGCGAGATTGTTTATGTCTTCGGAGGTGCATGCGAAGTGAATGAATTCGCTTACGCGCTCGATCTCGGCGCAGCCGCGGACGCGGTTCTTCAGAAAGTACTCCACCGCCTTGACGTCGTGATTGGTGGTCTTCTCTATCGATTTCACCTCCAGCGCATCCGCCTCGCAGAAGTCCGCGACGATCCCGTCGAGGACGCTCTTGGCTTTAGCGGAGAAGGGTGCAACCTCGACTATCCCGGGGTGCTCGGCTAGGGCTTGCAGCCACCTGATTTCGATTACGACACGCTGCCTGATCAGGCCGAACTCGCTGAATATCGGACGCAGAGAGGCAGTCTTGTCGGCGTAACGGCCGTCGAGAGGGGAGATGGCCGTTATCGCAGACAGGCCCGGAGTCTTGGACCCTTCGGGTTGGTTCATGGCGGGATCTGGCGTTCGCAAAAGACCGGAATGATGCATGCGGGCTTGATGAAGTTTAACATACCCGCACTCGCTCCAGCACACGGTAAGCTGTCGCTCGTCCCTCGATGCAGTCGTTCATGGATTTCACGTACGAGGAGTTGCGTCAATGCGTCACCGACGTGTTCCGGCGAGGCGGTGGCTCGCGCCCCGATGTCGTCGTGCTCAGTCTGGCCGGACGCAATGCCGTCCTCAAGGATTACAATGCCTGCGATAGGTGGTTCCGGGCCTGTCTCGGACCGTTGCTCGCTCATCGCGAGGCGAAGGCTCTGAGACGCCTCGAGGGCACCCCCGGTGTTCCACGGCTCCTGCGACGCATCGGCAGGCGCGCGTTGCTCATTGAGTACTTTGCTGCGCAGCCTCTGAAGACGGCTCCACGACCGCTTCCGCCCCTGCTTTTCGAGCGGCTGCGCAAGCTCGTGGACGAGATCCACTGTCGTGGCGTTGCTCACTGTGATCTGCGCAGCCCCAACAACACCCTCGTCGACGAGCGTGGAAACCCCATGGTGGTGGATTTTGTGGCCTGCGTGTTTAGCGGGCACCGAGTCAACCTGCCCTGGAGATGGGTGTTCGGGCAGTTCTGTGACGCCGATGCGGGCGCCGTGCTCAAGCTCGAACGTCGATTCGCGCCGAGCGCCCGCGCCGCCCCGCCGGCCGAAGAGCAGGCCCGGTGGCTGCACCGCCTCGCGCGCCGCGTCGGCGCCGGTGTGCGGCGCTTGAGTCGCGCGCTGCTCACGCGCGGTTGAACGACGTCTCGGCGCCCTTTCAGTGCTCGGCGCGGCAGATGGTGCCGCCGCCCAAGCAGGTCTCGGCGCGGTAGAAGACGATGGACTGTCCTGTCGTGACCGCCCACTGGGGTTCAGCAAAGGTCACAGCAGCGATGCCTGAGTCGTCCACAACGACTTCGCACGGCGTCTCGTTGTGCCGATATCGGATTTTGGCCTTGCAAGCCAGTGGGAAGGCGGGGGCGCACCCGGAAATCCAGTGCAGCGAGTCTGCGAAACACCGACGGCTGAGCAGCGCCGGGTGATCGTGTCCCTGCACCGCCACCAGCACGTTCCTGTCGATGTCCTTGCCGCTCACGTACCAGGGCTCGCCGGGTCCACCGATGCCGAGCCCGTGGCGCTGGCCGATCGTGTAGTACATCAATCCGTCGTGCCGGCCCAGCACTCGTCCGTCGACGCGGCAGATGTCTCCGGGACAGGGGGGCAGGTAGCGGGACAGGAAGTCTTTGAACCTGCGCTCGCCGATAAAGCAGATGCCGGTGCTGTCCTTCTTTGCATGGGTGGGTAGACTCAGCGATCGGGCGCGGCTGCGTACTTCAGCCTTCGTCATGTGGCCGATGGGGAAGAGGCTGCGAGCGAGGGCGTCCTGCTCGACAGCGTAGAGAAAATACGATTGATCCTTCGCGCCGTCGATGCCCTTGAGCAGCGTCTTGCGGTCGTCTTCATTGCCGCTGCGGACGTAGTGGCCGGTGGCGATGCAGCCTGCGCCCAAGTGCTCGCTCCAGTGTATGAACTCTCTGAACTTGATCTCGCGGTTGCACAGCACGTCGGGATTGGGGGTGCGCCCGGCGCGCTGTTCTTCCAGAAAGTGCGCGAACACGCGCTCCCAGTACTCGTGGGCAAAGCTGATGGTGTGCAGGGTAATCCCCAGCGCGCTGCAGACCGCACCGGCGTCCTCGAGGTCCTGCGCTGCGGCGCAGTGCCCGTCGCTGTCGTCGTCGTCCCAGTTCTTCATGAACAGGCCGCTGACGTCGAAGCCCTGCTCCAGCAGCACCGCCGCGGCAACCGAGGAATCCACCCCGCCGGACATGCCGACCACAACCCGCTCCGCTTTGAGCTTGTTATCCATACCGGTGGGCGGTCCAACGATGAAGCCGTAGCTTCGCCCCCGCGCAGAGTGCTTCTGGGGTGAAGGGCGGGTGGCGCCGGCGCAGAGCGCATCCGCGCGCTGCTAAGGCCGCGGCGTCGTCCTCACTCGGGCGCGTTGTTGCGCAGCGAAGTGAACAGGTAGGGAATGTCTTCCCACTGCGCGGATGCCTGAACATAGGGCAGGTAGCCGTTGTCCTCGAACCAGGAGTCGACAACGTAGCGGGTGCCGTTGGCTAATTCCTCGATCTGGCCGGCCCAGTGTTGATCGAATATGGCGCGCCGGTAGGCGCGGTCGACCACACGGTGCCAGCGTAACAGGCCGTGGCTCTCGAAAAGCCGCAAGTATGTCGTGGTGTTCTTCGATTCGTCGATGCAGTCGAGCTGCCCTGGGAACAGGGCCTCGGCGTGCGACAGGTTCATGCCTTTATCCCTGTGCGTAGGTGTGTGCTGGCCGATCACGACCTCCATCCAGCCCACGGCTTGTCGAATCTGCTCGCGCTCGGCGACCGCGGAGGGCGCCGGCGGGCTGAACCAGCCTGCGACACCCAGCCACTCTTGTGGGCTGAGAGAAACCTGCATCTGCGCCTTGCAGCCGAAGTTGTAACACACCGGGATGGAATTGACGCCACCGGTTGTTTCCGCACCGGCGGGCGCCGCCAGCAATGTGCCAAGAAGAATCAGTGCCGTTCGCCCCGACTTCATTTTTCCACCGTCTCAGTTAAGGATCCGTGCCGGTCAAGCGCGGGCGGCACACGAGGGGTGGCTCGCTGCCGTGTTTGCCTCGTGGGCGCAGGCGCCTCGAGCACGAATGCGCGGTACCCAATTCTGCCGCAAAATCTGTGCCGAATACAGAAAACGGATGCACAGCGAGGACGATCCGGGCTAGCTTGCCGGGGCAAGTCGCGCCCTGTCCCCGTCGGCGCCTGTCTGCGTCTGCGCGGTCGTCGCGGCGGCGGAGGCGGTGGAGAAAAAACCCGGATCCATGGCCTCGATGAACCGCTTGGCGGGTGGCGAGAGGAATTTGCCCCGCCGCAGGACGAGCCCGTAGCTGCGCTTGGGAAAGTACTGATCGAGGGGAATGCGCGCGATCGGCTCGTTTCCCGCCAGGCAGATGTCCGTGACGATGGCTATACCCAGGCCCAGCTCGACGTACTTCTTGATCACCTCCCAGCCGCCGGCCTCCAGGGTGACTGTGTAGTTCACGTTGTGCTGCTGGAAGATGAGGTCCACAAGTCTCCAGGTGCTCAGATGACGCGGCGGCAGAATTAGACCGTAGGGAGCGATGTCTTCGAGCTTGACACGGCGGCGTTTGGCGAGAGGATGGTGCAGNNCGGGGTTGAAGGTGAAGATCGGGCGGTACGACATGTCCTCCGGGATTTCCAGCATCGAGCCCACGGCGAAGTCCGCTTCGTCGGCCCGCAGCAGCTCCAGCCCTTCGCGCCCCGTGACGTTGTGGAGTTTGACGCGCACGCCCGGGTACGCCTTCGTGAACCGCCGAGTGGGCTCGGGCAGAATGTACAGGATGGCTGACTCACCGGCGGCGACGTTGAGCTCGCCGGTCTCCAGGCTGCCGCATTTCTCGGCAAAGGTCTCCGGCAGCGAATCCATGCCCTGCACCAGCGGCAGTGCCAGCTCGCGGAGGATTTTTCCTTCGGGGGTCAGCCGGATGCTCGGGCCGCGGCGCTCGAACAGCGTGGTGTCCAGCTCGCGCTCCAGCGCCTGGATCTGCAACGAGACCGACGGCTGACTCAGGAGCAGCTGCTCGGCGGCTTTGGAGACGCTGCCGGCGTTGGCGGCATAGCAGAAGGCTCGCAGCTGCTTGAGCCGGCTACCCTTGTAGTAAATCGAGGTGTTCGTCGCCATGTCTCTGGGAGCATTGGTATTCTCAATAGTAAATATCGCGAGAATTGAGATGTCAAATAAACGAGCCCTCGGCGGGTGCCCACCGAGCGCCGCGGCGCTGCCTTGCCCGACGCCCGGGCGCACAGCGCCGGGCGTTCGACGGTCCGCCCGCTCGTATCGCGAGCGCGGGGCTGCGAGAGTCGCCCCCCAGCGTTGCCGACGCGCGCTCGACAACGCGCGCCGCGCATTCGCCCGCCGGGCACGCAAGACCGCGCGGGGTTTTCGCAGACCGGCCCTTGAGAAACGCTGATCACAACCCCTATCATTAACCGAGGGGCTTGGCGCCGGTAAGCGCGGCGCGAATTCAGACGCAGACGCGATGAGTGACCGCCAGCAGATTCAAAGACACGACGGCTTGGCGACCCAGGAGGCCGAGCCGAAGCTAAAAAAGCCTAAACTGTACAAGGTGATCCTGCTCAACGATGATTACACGCCCATGGAGTTCGTCGTTGTGGTGCTCGAACAGTTCTTCCAGCTCACGCGGGAGACCGCCGTGCGGATCATGCTGAACGTGCACCAGAAAGGCATGGGCGTGTGCGGCGTTTACCCCTGCGAGATTGCCGAAACGAAAGTTCGTCAAGTACTCGATTTTTCGCGTGAGCACCGTCACCCGCTCCAGTGCACCATGGAGCCGGAATAATGATTTCCCAGGAGCTAGAAACCTCGCTCAATCAGGCCATACAGCGGGCTCGTGACGATCGCCACGAGTTCATCACCGTCGAGCACCTGCTGGCGGCGCTATTGGACAACCCGACTGCCGTGCGAGTGATCCGGGCATGCGGCGGAAACGTCGACGCTCTGCGCTCGAAGCTCAACGAGTTTCTGCAGAGCCAGGTGCCGACGCTGCCTCGGGAGAGCGATGCCGAGACGCAGCCCGGGCTCGGATTCCAGCGCGTGATCCAGCGAGCGATTCTGCATGTGCAGAGTGCCGGCAAGAAAGAGGTCAGCGGTGCGAATGTCCTGGTGGCGATATTTGCGGAAAAAGACTCGCATGCGGTGTACTTTCTGAACGAGCAGGATGTCACGCGATTTGACGTCGTCAATTACATCTCTCACGGCATTTCCAAGGTCAGTGGCGACAACACCGGCCTGCCGGCGCCGGGGGACACCGACGCCGAGGCCGCCGAGGGCACTGAAGAAGCCTCGAAGAGTCCCCTGACCGCTTTTGCGGTCAACCTCAACGAGCAGGCGCTCTGCGGCAACATCGATCCCCTCATCGGCCGCACGCCGGAGATCGAGCGCACCATCCAGATTCTCTGTCGGCGGCGCAAGAACAACCCTCTGTTCGTCGGCGAAGCCGGCGTGGGCAAGACCGCAATTGCTGAGGGCCTTGCCAAGATGATCGTCGAGGGTGAAGTCCCCGAAGTGCTGACGAACAACACCATCTATGCTCTCGACATGGGGGCTCTGCTGGCAGGGACCAAATACCGGGGTGACTTTGAGCAGCGTCTCAAGTCGGTGCTGAACGAGTTGAAGAAGACTGTCGGCGCGGTCCTGTTCATCGACGAGATACACACGATTATCGGCGCCGGAGCCGCATCGGGCGGAGCCATGGACGCGTCGAATCTGCTCAAGCCGATGCTCGCCTCGGGGGAGATCAAATGTATCGGGTCGACCACCTACAACGAGTATCGGGGAATTTTCGAAAAGGATCGCGCATTGTCACGCCGGTTCCAGAAGATCGATGTGATGGAGCCCTCCATCGACGAGGCAGTGGCCATACTGCGGGGTCTGAAGTCGCGTTTCGAAGAGCACCACGATGTGCGCTTCACACGTCCCGCGCTGCGCAGTGCGGTGGAGTTGTCCGCGCGCTACATCACCGATCGACATCTGCCCGACAAGGCCATCGACGTCATCGATGAGGCCGGCGCACGATCACGGCTGCAGCCGCCGGGTAAGCGTAAGAAAACGATAGGGGTCGCCGATATCGAGCAGATCATCTCACGCATGGCGCGCATACCGCCAAAGAGCGTGTCGGCGTCGGATAAGGACGCCCTGATCAATCTCGAGCGGGACCTCAAAATGGTCGTGTTCGGTCAGGACGAGGCGATTGGAGCCTTGGCGAGCGCGATCAAGCTTGCTCGCTCGGGGCTCGGCAATCCCGACCGGCCGATTTCATCTTTTCTGTTCTCAGGCCCGACGGGGGTCGGCAAGACCGAGGTCACCCGCCAGCTCGCCCATGTGCTGGGGATCGAGCTGGTGCGCTTCGACATGTCCGAGTACATGGAGCGGCACACGGTGTCCCGCCTGATCGGCGCGCCGCCGGGCTACGTGGGCTTCGACCAGGGCGGGCTGCTGACCGAGGCCATCAACAAGCATCCCCATGCCGTGCTGCTGCTCGACGAGATCGAGAAGGCCCACCCCGACGTCTTCAACCTGCTGCTGCAGGTGATGGATTACGGCACGCTTACGGACAACAACGGTCGTAAATCCGATTTCCGTAACGTCATCATCGTCATGACCACGAACGCGGGCGCCGAGCGCATGACTCGCACGTCCATGGGATTCACCAAGCAGGATCATAGCGGTGATGACCTGGAAGCGATCAAGCGTCTTTTCACGCCGGAGTTCCGCAATCGCCTAGATTCGGTTATCGCTTTCAAGTCGTTGGATGAGAGCACGATAATGCACGTCGTTGGCAAGTTCGTGCTCGAGCTCGAGAGACAGCTGGCGGAGAAGAATGTCACCCT
>JABAHR010002241.1_pt1 | contig 68825 bp, 67 predicted proteins | sample 7062101 | NCBI WGS metagenome assembly JABAHR01 (sample SAMN14534553, study PRJNA622989) | marine sediment metagenome | biome: marine biome [ENVO:00000428]; feature: marine pelagic biome [ENVO:01000023]; material: deep marine sediment [ENVO:00002113] | place: India: Gulf of Kutch | collected...
CGAAGCCGAATCAAGGCTCCTGTAAGATGGATGTTGCTCGCATCGGTCGCGCTACGATGAGCGCATTCGGTCATGACAAGAGGAAAAATTTGCATTTATCTACCCGTCGACGAGTCCGGTGAGTCACATCGACGTCTCGAGTCGGCTGGCTGCACCGTGCTCGTCGGTGATGCGCGCTGGCGCACGGGCGTAGACCGGGACTCCGTGTTGCAACTCGCACGCGGTGCTCACGTTCTTATGGGCTCGACCATACGTGGTGCGCCCGTCGATGCTTCCTTTCTCGACGAGTTGCCGGAGCTCAGAATCATTTCGAAGTATACGATCGGGGTCGAGGACATCGATCTGGCTGCGGCGACGGACCGCGGTGTAATCGTGACGCACTGTCCTACCGAGGCCAACTGGGGCGGTGTTGCGGAGGGCACACTGGCGTTCATGCTGACCCTGCTCAAACGCGTGCGGGAACGTGACCGCCACGTCAAGCAGGGCGGTTGGCGCGATCCGAGCCTCGTCGGCCGATACGTCGGGTCGCGCCAGGACGGCTTTTCGGGCTTGACGATAGGGATCGTCGGCTTAGGCCGCATCGGCACGCGCGTCGCTGATCTGCTTGCCCCGTGGCGTGTGCGCGTGATTGGCGTCGATCCTTACGTCGAGCCTGCCAAGTTCGAGCATCACGGTGTCGAGCGCGTCGATCTGGACACGCTGCTGCAGTCAGCAGACGTCGTATCGCTCCATTGCGCCCTCACGAGCGAGACGCGTGGCTTGATCGGCGCCGACGAGCTCGCGCGCATGAAGCCCGGCGCCGTGCTGTTGAACACGGCGCGCGGCGTGCTCGTGGACGTCGACGCGCTCGCCGACGCGCTGGAAGCCGGTAGGCTCTCAGGCGCGGCGTTGGACGTGTTACCCGAGGAGCCGCCACCGTCGGATTCGCGCCTGCTGCGTATGGATGACCGCGTCCTGCTGTGTCCGCATATGGTTGCCGCCAACGATCGCGGCACGCTTCACGCTGCGATTCCTTGGGCGACCGATGCGGCACTCGCGGCGCTCGCCGGCTGCGTCCCGGAGCACGTGGCCAACGTCGAAGCCATCCCGCGTTGGCGGGAGCGATTCGAGGGCAGGGCGCTGATCGCAGAGAGGACGGAATCGCATTGAGCACGACGGCTGATAACGTCACGAGCAGCGCGCAGCCGGCCACCCCGGATTCTCGGGCCATNNAGATGAGAGACTGTCCAGGAATCGTCCTTTCACGAGGCCGCGTGCACTCTCGGTCCGGCCTGGAGAGAATCGTTGAGCAAGGTGGCCACTCCGGATTCTCGGGCCATTTGGTCGTGGGCGCTCTACGATTTCGCCAACTCGCCGTTTACGACGCTGGTCATCACGTTCGTCTACGGAACCTATTTCACACAGGCGATCGCCTCCGATCCGATACTCGGAACGACGTTATGGTCTCGGGCCATGACGATCACGGCGCTCGTCGTCGCGGTTTTCTCGCCGATCCTCGGCGCGTTCGCTGATCGCGGCGGTTATCGCAAGGCGCTCGTTCTTGTGTTTACGCTGATCTGCGTGGTCCCGACCGCCGCGCTTTATGGCGTCTTGCCGGGCGAGGTCATGATGGCGCTCGTGCTCGTGGTCGTCGCAAACATCGCTTACGAGTTCGCGTTCGTGTTCTACAACGCATTTCTACCCGATATTGCGCCCTCGGAGCGCATTGGGCGAGTATCGGGCCTCGGCTGGGGGCTGGGCTACATCGGTGGGCTCACGGCCCTCGGCGTCGCGCTTCTGACGCTCGTTCAGCCGCAGACGCCATGGTTCGGGTTCTCCCGAGAGCTCGGGGAGAACATTCGTGCGACCAATCTGCTCGTTGCGGGCTGGTTCGTCGTGTTCAGTATTCCCTTGATACTCTGGGTCCGCGAGGACCGCTCGCAAGTCTCGAAGGCCGGACACGTCTTGACTGACTCGGTCAAACAGCTTGTGGGCACTTTTCGCGAGATTCGTCGCTACCGAGAGATCGTCAAGTTCCTGGTAGCGCGATTCATTTTCAATAACGGTCTCGTCACTATTTTTGCGTTCGGCGGCATCTATGCGGCCGAGACGCTCGGGTTCTCGCTCGAGGAAGTTTTGGTCTTTGCAATTGCGTTGAACCTCGCTGCCGGTGTCGGCGCACTGCTTGCGGGATACCTCGACGACTGGATCGGTGGTAAGCGCACGGTGGTGTTGTCCCTCGTCGGATTGATCGTGGCGACGCTGCTTGCGGTCTTCGCTACGACGAAGCCGTGGTTCTGGTTCGCCGGCATCATCATTGGAATCTGTGCGGGGCCCAACCAGTCTGCGAGTCGCTCACTGATGGGTCGTTTCGCGCCGCCGCAGTCCGAGAATGAGTTCTTCGGCTTCTTCGCGTTTTCCGGAAAGATGACGGCGCCCCTGGGCCCGTTCCTGTTCGGTGAGCTGACGATTCTGGCTGGCTCGCAGCGCATCGGTGTAGCAACGGTGCTCGCTTTCTTCGTCATTGGACTGGTGCTGATGCTGGCCGTCAATGAGGAGGAGGGCATCGAGGCGGCGGCCCGATCTTGAGGATGAGAGATCGCTCATGAGACATCTCAAACTGGAGTAGCGTATGCAGTTAGGCGTTCCGAAAGAGATTAAGGACAACGAGAATCGCGTCGCGATGACGCCCGCCGGCGTCGCGCAGCTCACGGCGCAAGGCCATTCGGTGCGGGTCGAGCATGGGGCTGGGCTCGGTTGTGGATTCGCTGATGAGGACTATGTGTCGGCCGGGGCTGATCTCTGCGATCAGGCTGAAGCCTGGAACACCGAGCTCGTCGTCAAGGTCAAGGAACCGCTCGAGTCGGAGTTCGGCTTCCTGCAGAGTCAGATCCTGTTCACGTATCTGCATCTTGCGGGCGTGCCGGCGGCATTGACCGAAGCGTTACTCGAGAGCGGCACGACGGCCGTCGCCTATGAGACGACTGAGGATGCCGCAGGGAGGCTGCCGCTACTCGCACCGATGAGCGCCGTTGCCGGTAGCATGGCGCCGATCGTCGGCGCGTATCATCTGGCGCGATTCAACGGAGGCCGCGGCATGCTACTCGGCAAGGTCCTCGGCCGACCTTATGGCCGGGTCATGATTATCGGCGACGGTGTGGTCGGCAGACATGCTGCATCTGTCGCGACGGCAATGGGTGCCGAGGTCTATCTCTTCGGCCTTGATGCGCAGCGTGGCGCGACGCTCAAATCCGAGATTTCTCCGGAGCTCAATTTTGTAATCTCTACACCGGCATCGCTGGCCGAGCATGCGCCCGATACGGACTTGCTCATCGGCGCCGTCCTCGTCGAAGGCGCCCGAGCACCGCATTTGGTCTCCGCGGCAATGGTTTCTTCGATGCCCGAGGGCTCGGTCATCGTCGATGTCAGCATTGATCAGGGCGGTTGCGTCGAGACATCGCGACCGACGTCGCACTCCGAGCCGACGTTCGTCGAGCACGGGGTCATTCACTACTGTGTCACGAACATGCCCGGCGCGTATCCACGCACGTCGACGTTTGCACTGACCGATGCAACACTGCCGTACGTATCACGTATTGCTGACCAAGGATTGTCTGCGTTCTCGGACGATGCGGGCTTGGGTAGTGGCGTCAATACGCTCGACGGGTTTCTGACATGCTCACCCGTTGCTGAGGCGCTCGGGATGCAGGATCGTTTCCGATCTCTCAGTGAGTTGCTTGCCTGAGTCGTTCCTGAGAACTCTCTACCCGGCCCATGGGTCGAAGTCGAGCGACGCGAGCGGCAACGCTGTCTCAGGATCGATGACGAGCGTCAGCGCGCGATCACCACCGATGGCAGGAAGATAGAGAATCTCCGCCGGATCCATGTCGAGTGCGCGGCTTATGCGTGTGATCTCCGCCGCCGCGCCGGGCCGCTTCTCCAGCAGGACGCTGAGCGGTTCTGCCCGTGCGAGGACGGCGTCCTTCGAATCTGCGTACGCGCTCCAGCGCTCCGGGCGGCGCTCGATGTCGGGCTTACCTTCGAACAGCGTTTCTTGCAGCAGGCGCTGGAACTCGACCGGATCAGACGGAACGGTCGCGACTGCGAGCACGGGACCGACGAGCGGTTTGTTCTCGAAAGCAGTTCCCGCGACGGCTGTGAGATCGACATCTCGCTTGGCAAGCACCTCGATTCGGTCGACCGCAAAGACTGTGTAGTAAGGCCGTTCCTGAAAGATCACTGCAGTGCCGTACAGCAGGGCGGACAGCTGGATCATCGCGATCATGGTCATATCCAGCGCGAGCCCCGGCTTGCCCGGACGGAACAAGATCAATGTCAATAACGGACCAACCACGAGATCCACGCCGATGAGAATGCGAAGCACATTCCAAGCGCCTTTTATGCCGAAGTACGGCGCCGGGTACCAGATGAAAAAGATCGCGCCACAGGCGATTCCGACAACCGTTGTGCTGATCGCCAGATGCGTAAGGAACGCGCGCCGTGTGCTGACGTTGCGCCAGCCTCCTAGGCTCTCGTCCGAAATCGAATTTCCCTCGAGCATGGCCGTGTATGTAACCCAGCTGCTCGCACGTTTCAATCGAGCACGTCTATACTTCGGTCACGCGTTGTGCCAGGAATATTCTAGATATGCAGGTCATTGCCGAGATCCAGGCTAACCAGGACGAGCTGACCGCCTGGCGGCGACATCTACACAGTTATCCCGAGCTCGCCTACGAGGAAGTCGAGACCGCACAGTTCGTCGCCGAGAAACTCGAAGCCTGGGGCTTACGCGTGCATCGCGGGCTCGCCAAGACCGGTGTCGTCGGGACGCTCGAGCGGGGCTCGGGGCGGCGCATTGGCTTGCGAGCGGACATGGACGCGTTACCGATCCTCGAGGCGAATACATTCGATCATCGATCTCGGCACGACGGAAAAATGCACGCGTGCGGACACGATGGGCACACAGCCATGTTACTTGGCGCGGCGCGCTATCTTGCCGAGCACGGCCGTTTCGAAGGGACGATTCAGTTCATCTTTCAACCTGCGGAGGAAGCGGCGGGCGGCGCAAAAGTCATGATGGATGAGGGCTTGTTCGAGCAGTTTCCCGTCGACGCCGTCTTTGGTATGCACAACTGGCCGGGTCTGGACGTCGGTCGCTTCGCGATGCGTACGGGCCCGATGATGGCTTCGATGGACTGCTTCGACCTAACGATTACTGGAAAGGGTACGCACGGCGCTTTACCTCACCAGGGAATCGACCCGGTAGCCGTTGCGGCTCAGGTCGTATCGGCACTGCAGAGCATCGTCAGTCGTAACTCGAATCCCACTCGAAGTGGCTGTTATCAGTGTGACGAAGATTCACGGTGGTGACGCTCACAACGTCATCCCCGACGCCGTCGAGCTCGGCGGTGCGATTCGATGTTTGGACGAACAGATGCGTGCAATGTTGCGCCGCCGCGTCGTCGAAGTTGCCGACGGCGTTTGCGCTGCACTAGGAGCGAAGGTGGTCATAGACTTCATCAGCGAATATCCGGCGGTCGTCAACTATCCAGAGCAGACAGAACTCGCAGCGTCAGTTGCGAGCGCCATCATCGGGGAGCAGAGCGTCGATAGAGCGTCACTCCCAGTCATGGTGTCTGAGGACTTCGCCTATATGCTCGAAGAAATACCGGGATGCTATGTGCTTATCGGTAACGGGGCAGGTGACGGCGCGTGTATGATTCATAATTCAGGTTACGATTTCAACGATGAGCTATTGTCGATTGGCTCGAGCTATTGGGCACGGTTAGCAGAGGAATTTCTGGGTGCGCCGTCAGCTTGAGTCCTGCCAGCACCGTTCTAGTGCTCGCGCGCGTTGTTGAATCCTGTCATGAGATTCAGCCTAGGCCTTATCGGAAAAAAGGTGTAGGCCAACTCTGAGTGATAACGAACTTATTTTGGAGCAGAGTAAAGTGTCCGACGTCGAGCGTAAGTTGTTTTTTGTGTTTCCAGGGCAAGGTGCACAGTACCGTGGAATGGGTTCTGACCTCGTTAGTGAGTTCGAGAGTGCTCGCGAGGTTTTTGATCGTTCCAGCGATGTCGTCGGCTACGACATGGCTGCTCTTTGTTTCGAGGATTCCAACGAGCAGCTGAACCTGACGAAGTTTACGCAGCCTGCACTGGTCACGCACCAGCTGGCTTGTCTTGCGGCCTTGCAGGGTGTCCTCGGAGAGAAGGCCGTAAAGCCTGTCCTTACTGCTGGGCATAGTCTCGGAGAGTANNCGTTGCGGGTGCGTTAACCGTTGAGGGAGCTATCACGCTCGTCAAGCACCGCGGTGAGCTCATGGGCCAGTTCGGCGAAGGCAGCATGCTCGCTACAACGCTGGATATCGAGACGGCGACCTCGTTAGCCGATAAGTACTACTGCGGTATCGGAGGCTGCAATCTACCCGAACAGACTGTCATAGCTGGTCCCGATACGGACCTCGAGGCCTTACGTGCGGACATGGCGGAAAACTTTCCACGTAAGCGTGCCATACCTTTGAAGACCGAAGGAGCCTTTCATACATACCTCATGGTTGAGGCCGCTCGCCGCTTTAGGGCTGTGCTAGATGAGGCCGAGTTCAGCACTCTCGAGATCGACGTATTGTCGAATTACACGGGAGCATTGCATGATTCCGACCCCCTTGCGATTCGATCGCGGCTGTTCTTTCAGCTATTCAACCCGGTACGCTGGTTCTCGTGCGTTGAAACTGCTCTTCAGCACGGCATCACTTGCGTCGTAGAGTTCGGTGGCGGAATTGGCTCGGGCGAGACGCCTGCGGAGAAGCGACCAAATCTCGAGGGCATGATGAAGAAGTCGCTCAAACAGCTCTCGTATGAGGCGGGTTACTTGCCAGCCATCAATGCAGAAGGAATACACGCGGTAGCTGAAGCTCTAGCTGATTGACACTCAGTTGAATGAATATCTGTCTATAACAGGAATCTCCGTAGAGTATCCACGCATCAACGTCACGAGGGCGTTACGTGGGTTTGCCTAAAGTGCCGCTGGAAGACGAACTCGAGAACCTGTACTTGAGCGAGCGAGATGCGGCTGTCGAGAAGGTGCGCGCCTGCGACCTGCCATCTTGGGAGCTAACAGCACATCAGCTCTGCGATCTCGAGCTGCTACTCAACCGCACACTCTCTCCGCTCGATGGATTTCTCGGCCTCGAGGACTACACGAGCGTGCTGTCGTCGATGTATCTAATGAGCGGAGATCGCTGGCCGGTGCCGGTGACGCTGGAAGTTGCGGGGAACTTTGCCCAGTCGCTGTCGCAAGGAGATGACATTGCTTTGCTAGATTCTGAAGGTGTCGTTATCGCGACAATGGAAGTCTCGAGTATCTTCAAACCGAACAAATCTGCTGAAGTCGACGCGGTGTTCGGTAGGCAGAACGAACATCGGCTCGCTGGCGGCTCGCCCCGCGATCAGGTCGACGACGTTTGTCTAGGCGGACGTGTCAAAGGTGTCATACCGCCGACTCAGCTTGACCGTAGAAACCTGCGCAGATCGCCGATGGACGAGGGGTTTACCGTATTGTTTACCGGTTTATCTGGTGCCGGCAAGTCGACGACCGCCGATGCGCTAGCCGCCGAGCTCCGGGAGACGGGCGGTCGGTCGGTAACGCTTCTTGATGGCGACGTCATACGCGCACGTTTATCCAGTGATCTCGGTTTCTCGAAAGAAGACCGAGACCAGAACATCCGTCGCGTCGGATACGTGGCCCGTGAAATAACTAAGAAAGGTGGTGTCGCGATCTGCGCGCTGATCGCTCCCTATTTCGCGGCCCGCCGCTCTGTACGGGAGATGATCGAACCAATCGGCGGATTCGTGGAGGTACACGTTGCGACGCCGATCGACGTCTGTGAGAGCCGTGACCCTAAGGGTCTGTACTCGAAGGCTCGGGCGGGCGTCATTCGGGGGTTCACTGGCGTCGACGATCCCTATGAAGCGCCAGTCAATCCCGAGTGCGAATTGACACGACGGAGTTGAGCTCGGATCTCGCGGCTCACCGAATCATCATCAAGCTCGAGAGTATGGGCTATATCCGCTGAAGCGCGGCCTAGGCCATATAGCCGGAGAAGAATTGGTTCAGCATCCGATCATTCGGGTCGAGCTTGCGCCGTGCGTTGCGGAAGACAGCGAGTCGTTTGCCATAGCATTCGATCGCGTGCTCGCTCGTAGCGCCTTGTGTCTGATTGAAGAAAGGAATGCCATTATGCGCGCGCGCGAAGTCGGCGAGATCGACGATGAAATCATCCCAGCCGGCCTGTTCCGTCGACATCGAGCTAATTGAGAACATCGGCTCGTTGAACGCCGGCGCCAGCAAGGCGCTGCGGTCCTGATTGAGGCGAAACACGACCGCCGGCATATCGCAGCGAAAGCCCGTTCGCTCATAGTGCTCGAGACACAGCGCTCTATACGCACAGGCGACCGTGCCGAAGTCTCGAGCTGGGAATGCCCACGTGCAGTACGAGAAACTCCGTTTGCTACCTGGATTCCTGAAGCGTCCCGTTTGCTCCAAGGAGTTACTCCCTGTGCTCACGAATGAGGTGCTGACCAAGGATTGCGCCGCCTCGCTGAGCGTATCGGAGAGGGGGTAGCGCATGCGGCGAATCGGGACGACTTTGGCGAGTGATCGTAATGCAGTCGGCAATGCCGAGTAGCAGGCCCAGTCCTTTAGTTGCCACGCGAGCTTGCGACCCGGAGATCCTTCGTTCGTTGGGCGTCGAAGCTCGAGAAACACTCGGTCTTTGAAGGGCATCAGGTACAGCTTCGTACTCGAGCTCGCGAACGTGAGTCGCGAAGCGAGCTTGGCGAAGTCTTCGAATCCCACACGAGCATATTGCACGGAGAACGTTTGGATAGGGCGAACCTTGAGGCTGATCTCGTAGACGACGCCGAGTAATCCATAGCTCAGTCGAAGTAGCCCCAGCAGGCTCTTGTCTCCAGCCTTAGCGGAGAACCGCTTGCCTTCGGGGCCTACGACCTTGAGGCCTGTCACATGTGCTGCGAACTGACTCGGGCACCCACCCATCGCAGCCTCGAGGCTCGCCGCGCATACCGCACCACCAACGCTTCTACTCGCAAGGTCGAAGCCGGCGTGTAGCTCGAGCCCTTCGGCCTCCAGGATCTCGGCAAGCTCCCGAATCGAGATGCCCGGCTGTACGGTGACCGTCGAGTCATTTATACGCAGCACGCGATTCATGTTCGACATATCGACCAACGTGCCGCCCGGGGCGCTCAGACACCGTGTCGTCGAGCTGCCGAAGCCCATCGGCCTTACGGGTGCCGGAAACGGTCGTGGATTTCGAAGTATTGCCGCGATCTCGCTCGGCGACGAGGGTTGCATGATGAGTGCGGGGGCCGCACCGCCGGAAGATTGAGAGAATTTTGGGGCTCTTGCGGCCTGCATCTTTAGCTGTGCTCCTTCATTCGAGAACCACTGGCGGGAGGCTCGCAGGAGGTAGCAGGCTTCGCAGGCATGCGCCTAGAACGCTGGCAACCCCGCTGTCATAGAACTCGCAGTCCCTTAGACCGGTGGCTTTGTGTCGCCGACTTTCGTCGGGTTTACCAAGATCAGCGCGCCGAATATGGATTACTTTCGCGTCAGCTGCAAGGATCTCACGATCGCTTTTGAGAATGGCAGACCGAAGGTATCATTTATGTCAAACATCCAGGCGTGGATTCTCGAGCTTGGGCCTGGCGAACCGAAGGCGTACAGTTGGCTCCAGATTCATAGGAGACAAGACGATCGAAACTCACGGAAAGCCAAACATCGGCACGGCAGTAATCTCCGCAGCGGCTGTGGTCGTGTTGATTTATGGGATGCAGGCTGCCCAACGAATACTCGTTCCGTTTCTCGTTGCGGTTTTCCTTGCCGTGATTTGCACGCCACTGTTGCACGGCATGCGCCGGCTGAGAATTCCTGCTGGGATCGCAGTGTTCGTGATCGTGGCCGGAATCATCGGGATACTGGCTCTAGCCGGCGCGTTTGTCAGCGGATCGATACCCGAGTTCACGGCCCGCCTGCCGTTCTATGAGCAGCAGCTCAACATCAAGCTCGCTGACCTCGCGAGCCGGTTCGATACGCAGTTCAGTGTCAGCGATCTACTCGATCAGATTCAGCCCGCATCACCGATGAGTCTCGTGGCTAATCTTTTCACCGGACTGCAATCGCTGTTCGCAAACTTCTTCTTGATTATCTTCACGGTCATTTTCTTGTTACTGGAAGCATCGACCATGCCCCGCAAGCTGCAGCTCGTGCTTGCTGGTTCGCACGCGGACCCGGATTACTTCGATCGATTCACGCACAGCGTGCAGCGGTATCTCGGCATCAAAACGCTTATCAGCTTGGTCACGGGCATCCTCGCTTGGGCGCTGACAACGATCGTCGGACTGGACTTTCCGGTGCTCTGGGGTTTGCTCGCGTTCCTGTTCAACTACGTGCCGACCATCGGTTCCCTGATCGCGGCGATCCCCGCGATGCTCCTGGCACTGATCCAACTCGGCCCTCTGACCGCCGCCGTGGCCGGCATCGGTTTCTTCGTCATCAACGTCCTCATGGGGAACGTGGTCGAGCCGCGCTACATGGGACGAGGGCTCGGGCTCTCGACGCTGGTGGTGTTCGTCTCCCTGGTATTCTGGGGCTGGATGCTCGGACCCGTGGGGATGCTGCTGTCGGTACCGCTGACGATGACGGCGAAGATCGCCATGGAAGCCAACCCGTCGAGCGAGTGGCTCGCGGTGTTGCTGGGACCGGCCGACAGGACCCCCGATGCTGCGCCCGCCGATAACCAGACATGACCCACGAACGCGAAAACATCCGCGACATGCATGGCTACACCTGGGGCGAGCAGCCAGAGCAGGACGACATCATCAAGCTCAACACCAACGAGAACCCCTACCCGCCCTGCCCGGCCGTGGACGACGCGCTGGCCGATCTCAACGGTGAGGCACTTCGCACCTACCCGCAGCCCACGGCCGATCGCCTGCGCGACCGGATCGCCGAGCTGCACAACTTAAAGCGCGAGAACATCGTCGTCACCAACGGCGGCGACGAGGGGCTGAGGCTCGCTTTCACGACTTTCTTGGAGCCGGGGGGCACCTTTGGCATGGCGGATCCGAGCTACTCGCTCTACCCCGTTCTGGCCGCCATTCAGGACACCCAGATTCTGAACATCCCCCTGGACGAGAACTGGGACCTGCCGCGGGACTTCGCCCACCAGCTCAACGATGCGGGAGCGGGGCTCGCCTGCCTGGTCAATCCCCACGCCCCATCCGGTACCCTGCTCGACACCTCTCGGATCAGCCAGCTCGCCAACGACTTCAACGGCGTGCTCCTCATCGACGAGGCCTACGTCAACTTCGTCGACCCCGCGCTTCGCTACGATGCCGTGCGGCTCACCGAGGCGTTCGACAACCTGCTCATCCTGCGCACGTTCAGCAAGGGTTACAGCCTGGCCGGCATGCGCCTGGGCTACCTCATCGGCTGCACGTCGCTGATCGAACCCATCATCACCAAGACACGCGACAGCTACAACGTGGACCACGTGAGCCAGCGGGTCGGCGAGGCCGCGCTGTCCGATCCCGCCTACGCCGAGGAGAACTGGGCGAACGTGCGCGCCGCGCGGCGCACGCTCCGTGAGGGGCTGCTCGAGCACGGTTTCCGCGTCGGCGCCTCGCAAACCAACTTTCTCCTGACCGAGGTGCCGGCGACGTCCGGGTGCACCGCCAAGCAGCTCTACGAGGCGCTGAAGACCCGGGGCGTGCTGGTACGGTACTTCGACGCCCCCGCGCTGCAAGACACCCTGCGCATTACCGTGGGCACCCCAGAGCAGAACCAGACCCTGCTGACCTGGGTGGGGGACATCTTGAGCCGTGGCGAGTAGGCGATGGCGCCTCGAGGTTTGTGACGGCCGCCGCGCGCGCAGTATCATCCGCCGCTTCGACTGACCGTCAGCCAAGCCAAAACAAAAGAGGAAAGGCCAATGACAGAACGGGCGGGTTCGTTTTTCCCCGGCCAGTTGGATTCCACATTGTATGCCATGGCCGGCGACGACTGTTCTCTGCACTTCGATCTGAACACGCTGACCGCAAAGCAGCTGGCCGATCACCTGTCGAACATCGAGCTCACGGCCATGCTCCAGGTGGCCCTGCTGTACATCGGCAAACCCGTCGATCACGTTGCCATGTTCGACGCGTTTCAGCGCTCACCTTGGCGCGAGACGCTCGACTTCTATCGCAGGGCGTTCGCCACGATGGGGGTTCCGCCCGTTCCGGAATCGAACTGTCATTACTATCCCCAGGGAGGTTTCTACGAGGCGGTTGCGGCAGATCGGGTGGACACGGATCTCACCACGCTTTACCTGGTGAGCGGATCCAACGCCGTCGTGCACCGCAGCGAAGCGGCGCTCGCCGTCAGCCAGCGCGTCAACTCGAAGATGCAGCTGGCCGCGGACGCGGCGCAATGGGACATCCCCGTTCCCGAGACCCTGATCTGCAGGAAGCGCGACCTCGGGAGCGAGTCGGTTGCCGGCTTTTTCGACGCCCACGACGATCAGGTCATGCTGAAGCTGAAAGGCCTGGCCGGGGCGCGCAACGTAACCAGCGTCGCCGGCGTGGCCGAGTGCGTCGACTACGTGGCCGAGTACCCGGACGACATGGAGATCGTTCTGCAACGGAAGCTGAACGCGGACGAGTTCACTGAGATGACTGTGGACCTGATCGTGCGAGACGACAGCATCGAGATCGCAAACGTCCGGCGGATCCTGTTTGCCGACGGGCTCTGGGTGGGCAACCTGATCGGCGGCGACGTGGCCGTGGATCCTGCCCACGAAAGCGCGCTCATTCGCATCGGCGAGTACGTGCGGGATCTCGGCTACAGCTCCCCCGAAGGGTTCAACTGCGGGATCGACTATTTCGTCAGCGCCGACGAGCTCCTGGTCACCGAGATCAACGCCCGCTGGACGGGCGGGCTGTTCCCTGCAGAGATGATCAGGCGCCTGGATCTATCCGACCAGGGGAGCGTCGCGTTCTTCGACGTCGTCTCGCGCGATGGCCTGGACAGCTATAGGAGCTTCTCCGAAGACACCCTCTACCCACGCCGGGACGGGCCGTTCGCCAGCGTGCCCTTGGGATTCAGCCCCTTCCCCATGCCGGTGGAGGGGCGAGACATGCACCCGGTCTGGCAGATGGTGGTCGGGGATATCGAGGCGTTCAAAGCCGCCAAGCGCGCAGCGCTCGCGCCCGGCGATCTGCCCACGGCAGACAAGATCAGCCTGTCCTTCTAGAAGACTGAGGTCACCCATGTTTCCGCTTCGGGACGAGAATCCCCGGGTTCACCCACCCTACGCCACGGTCGCCATCATCATTCTGAACCTCCTGGTCTGGGTCGCCGTCCAGGGTCTCGGCAGCCACTACGCGCTAGCGGAGTCTCTGTGCCTCTTCGGGTTGATCCCCGGCGACCTGCTGGGCAACGCCGTTCCCGGCACTAGCATTCCGCTCGGCAACAACCTGGCCTGCCAGCTGGACGGAACCGCCAATCCCGCTTCACTCGTCACCTCCATGTTCATGCACGGTGGCTGGTTTCACATCATCGGGAACATGTGGTTTCTGTGGGTATTCGGCGACAACGTGGAGGACGTCATGGGCCCCTTCCGGTTCGTCGTCTTCTACGTCGTCTGCGGTCTGGCCGCCGCGTTCGCCCAGATCGCCACGGACACCTCCAGCCTGGTGCCCATGGTGGGCGCATCGGGCGCCATCGGCGGCGTCATGGGCGCCTATGCGCTCATGTTCCCGCGCGCTCACGTGCACACGCTGATCTTCCTGGGCTTCTACGTGACCACCGTGGCCGTTCCCGCCATCTTCATGCTGGGCTACTGGTTTCTCCTGCAGCTGCTCGGCGGCCTTCCTGCGCTGGGCTCGAGCCAGGGAGGAGTCGCCTTCTGGGCCCACATCGGCGGTTTCGTGGCCGGGGTAGCGCTGATCCACGTGTTCCGCCGCCGGGACTACCTCGCCGAGCACCTCGCCCAGCCGGAGAGACGATCCTCGCGGCACCGCTGGTTCTGAGCCAAGCCGACGGCGCGGCTGCAAACATGACGGCAAACGCGGTTGCGCAGCCGCTTCGCTTCCGCCACTCTGTCCCGCTGTCCGCACACTTCTAACGGGAAAATCAGAATGAGTGAGAGACTTCCTGCCGTGAGCCTCGCGGCGGTCCCAGGCCGACGCAAGACCATCGTCGAGCTCGCCGCGGAGATCGAACGCCGCGGTTTCTCAGGCATTTACTGCCCGAGCATGGGAGATGGCCTGGCCCTGTGCGAAGCCATTGCCTACAACACCCGGGAGATCGAGTTCGGAACCAGCATCACGCCGATTTATACGCGCCACGCCAACGACTTTGCCTCGACGGCTGCATTCATCCACGAGATCTCGAACGGCCGCTTCCGCTTCGGCCTGGGGGTCAGCCACGCGCCCGCCATGGAGCGTCTCGGGGTTAGGCAGGGCAAGCCGCTGTCCGACATGCGTCAGTTCGTCAGCGACCTGCGCGCCGCGCCGCGGGTAGGAGAGCTGCCACCCCTGGTGCTGGCCGCGCTGCGCGACAGAATGATCGGGCTTGCCGACGAGGTCGCCGAGGGCATGGTTTTTGCCAACGCCGCGCGCTGCCACATGCAGCACTCACTGTCGGTGCTCGGGGACGAGCGGGGCAGCGATCCGGACTTCTTCATCGGCAACATGATTCCCACCTGCATCAGCGACGACGTAGAGGCGGCCAAGGCCGTTAATCGCCGAACCCTCACGGGGTACGCGATGCTGCCCAACTACCGCAACTACTGGAAAGAAGCCGGCTTCGTTGAGGAAATGGAAGCGGTGGAGGCCGCCCTCACGGCGAGGGACCTCGACAAGATCCCCGATTGCCTTTCCGATACGTGGCTCGCCGAGACGACGCTGTTCGGGCCCGCCAGCGCAGTCCGCGACGGCATTGAAGCCTGGTACGAAGCCGGCATCCGAACGCCCATCATCGTGCCGTCATCGGCGGTGGGCAATCAGTTGAAAGCCTTCGAGGAGTTCTTCGGGATCTGGTAGTGAGCGCCTAGACACCGCCAACGGGCTTGAACGCACATCCCAAGCGGGCAGAATGAACCGCTCGTCCGCACCAGCCGGACGGCCAGACAGCGAGGAGCATGCCATGAGCAGCGTACGGCAGATCCGCGGAATCGACCGCACCAAAGCCCCGGAACCCGACCTCGGGACCAACCCGATCAGCGGTGACCGTTACCGATCCAGGGAGTTCGCCGAGCTCGAGTGGGAGCACATGTGGACGCGCGTCTGGCTGATCGGCGGCCTGGTCAACCAGATCCCGGAGCCGGGCGATTTCTTCACCACGGACATTGGCCGCGAATCCATCCTGATCGCGCGCGGCGATGACGGCAGGATCCGTGCGTTCTACAACGTCTGCCAGCATCGCGGGAATCAGCTCGTTCAGGCCGAGCAGGGATCCCTGGCCGGCGGCGAGTTTCAGTGCGCCTACCACGGCTGGCGTTTCGATGCTCAGGGCGTCCTCACGTGGGTGTACTGCGAGGAGGACTTCCCCCAGGGCAACCCCTGCGGCAAACGAAACCTGATCGAGATCCCCTGCGACACTTGGGCCGGCTTCATCTGGTACAACATGGATCCCGACTGCAAACCGCTCGCCGAGTTTCTGGACCCGGTCGCCAGGCAGCTCGACAACTACTGCATGGAAAACATGCGCCGCACCCACTGGGTGACGCTCGAGGGCAACTTCAACTGGAAGTGCGTCCAGGACAACTTCAACGAAAGCTATCATCTGCCCTACGTGCACCCCCAGTCGTGCATCAGCCTGGACGAGCACTACTCGAACTGCCAGTTCGATCTCTACCCCAGCGGTCACTGCCGCATGTTCATGCCCGGCGGCGGGCCCAACGCCAACTACCAGGGCTCCGCCGATGCGGTGTTCGAGCGTCTCGGTCAGGACCTGGCGTTCTGGGAGATCGATCCGGAGCCCTTCCGAGACGACCTGGCCGGATTACGCGCGACCCTGCAGCAGCAGAAGCGCAAGCTAGCCGAGCAAAAGGGCTATGATTTCTCGCGCTACTCGGACGAGCAGCTCACGGACAACTACCACTACACGCTATTCCCGAACCTGTCCTTCAGCATGAAGCCGGACGGCTGCATCTTTCTGCGGGGCAATCCTCACCCGACGGATCCCGAGAAGTGCCTGTTCGACATGTGGTACCTGACCTTGTTTCCCGAGGGCGCCAAGGAGTACTACTCGAACTCCATGCGCGACTGGGTGTCCGTTGACACCCCGGCCGCTCACGAGCGAGGCAAGGTCGGCGAAGTGTCCTGCGGACCCGGTATCGATCAGGACGTGGCCATCTGGTCGACCCAGCAGAAAGGATTGACCTCTCGGGGCTTCCGCGGCGAGTACATGCCAACCCAGGAACGCCGCATCCGATTTTTCCACGAGAATCTCGACCGTTACATCAACGGTCAGGCGTGAGCGAGGCGATGAGCGAGGCCAGACAAATCAACCTGGGGCCCCTGGGCGACCTGGAAGAAGGTGACAAGCGGTCCTTCGATGCGGAGGGTACCCAGGTCCTCGTCTGCCGCGTGCGCGGTGAGCTATACGCCATCGAGGATCTGTGTAGCCACGCGAACAAGCCGCTGTGCCGGGGTAGGCTTTCCGGCTACATGATCACCTGCCCCGTCCACAGCGCGCGCTTCGACATCAGAGACGGGACCCATCAGGGACCGCCGGCGTTCACCGGTATCAGGACGTTTCCCATCGCTGAGGGCGAAGACGGCGCGATCGTCACGGTGACGCCTAAGCCGCCGCCTGCCGGGCTCGGCGGTCCCCTCATGACCCGTTGAGCGTCGGCGCCATGAAAATCTGGATCATCCGCCACGCCAAATCATCGTGGGCCGAACCCGGGCTTTCCGACTTCGATCGGCCCCTGAATGAGCGCGGCAGGACCGACGGTCCCCGCATGGCCTCATGGTTGGCAGCCCAGGATGCGCCGGCGCAATGGATCTGGACGAGCGATGCCGCACGGGCGAACGCGACCGCCGCCTTCGTCAAGCAGGGGTTCTCAGCAACTTCGCCCCAGGTCGTGGAGGAGCACGCCCTCTATCACGCCACGGCGCGCGGCGCCCTGGACGTGCTGAGGGGCACCCCGGAGGAGGTCACGAGCGTCGCTCTGGTCGCCCACAACCCGGGACTCACCGACCTCATCAACCTGCTGGCCGGCGACCTGGTGACCGACAACCTGCCGACCTTCGGCGTGGCACGCTTCGAAGTCGCTGGCCCGTGGCACAGCGTCGGGCCGCAGCATGCCGAGCTGGAAATCCTGACGGCGCCGAAGACGCTTCCCGCCTAGACGGGTTTTTCGATCCTGCAGAGAAAGAAACCGTCCCAGAGGCCGTCCGGAACGACCCGAACCGCCGCTGCGACATCCCGGCGCAGATCCTTTCCCCGCCAGGTCTCGATCCCGGAAACCATCGAAGGCCCGGACAGATGCAAGTCGGCTACGATGGCGTCCGGCTGCGCCGACAGAAGCTGCTGCACCACGAGCTCGTTTTCCTCAGGGGCAAAGGAGCACGTGCAGTAGACGACCCGCCCGCCGGGCTTCACGGCCCGGTACGCGGACGCGAGCAGGGCGCGCTGTTTGCGCGCAACCTCCCGGATCTTTCGCGGTTTCCAGTGCGCGTATGTTTGCGGTTCGTCCAGACGGATACGGGCCTCGGACGAGCAGGGCGCATCGAGCAGCACCGCGTCGAAGCGATCCGGCACCTTCGATCCGACGCCGCGCCCGTCACGCAGGTAGCCCTCTGCGATCTCAACGCCGCAGCGCGCCAGGTTTGCACGCATGCGGTGAAACCGCCCCTTCACCGGCTCCACGACGGCGATCCGTCCCTGGTTTGCCATGGCGGCCGCCGCAACGATCGTCTTGCCACCCGGAGCGGCGGCAAGATCGAGCACCTCCTCCCCCGCCTGCGGCGCCAGCACGGCTACGGCCAGCAGGCTGGAAGGATTGATCGGGTAGATCTGGCCGTTGATCGCCGCATCTCCACGCAGGATGTCCTGCCGCAGCCCGTCAGGCGCGGTCCAGTAGCCATCAATCTCCGGCAACGGGCTGCTCTCCGGGAGGGGTGACCCCGAGCGGAGGGGATTGACCCAATAGCCAAAGACCTTGGGGCGACGCATGGAATCGAGCACCCGGTTGGCCCGTTGGATCCCAAAGATCTCCGCCAGCCGATTCCCGAACCCCGCCAGGGCAGACGGCAGCTGGTCCGTGGTTCTGTCCATGGCGAGCAAGCCTAACCGGCGCGCACTCGAGGTGAAACGGTTCCCCCGAAACTCAAACCGCCCCCGACTTGGCGCTCCCGCGCTGGACTCCCGGCGATGGAGCCGGTATACCTAATCGCTAGTCCCCAAACCAACCGGAGATGTGCATGGTCTTCCTTTGCTTTCTCGTGCTGCTGGGCATCGCCTACCTCGTCTGGCGCGTCACCGATCAGATGCCCGACCTGATATTCCGCCTGAGCGAAGTGCAGCGCGACGTCGCAGAGATCCGTCGCCGCCTGACCGAAGAGGGCGACGCGTCGGCCAGCGCCGACCAGGGCGGAGGCGACGCCGAGGCCTGACGTCACGACGACGGCACAAGGCTTCGACAACCTCCCTGGGCTTCTCGTGGACCCGCTTGCTCTCCTCGCCCGCGATCGCGCCGAGGCGCGCCGCCTGGAGGATCCGTGCGCCAACCTGTGCACCGTGGCTTCCGTCGACTCGGCGGGCGCTCCCCAGGCCCGGACGCTGGTACTCCGCGACGTGAACGAGCGCCTGGCGATTTTCGCCAACGAGACCAGCCCGAAGTGGCATGAAATCAGCCTCAACGTGCAGATTTCCGTGGTGGTCTGGCTGCCTATCCTGAACCTGCAGTACCGGCTCCGATGCAGCACCGAGCGAGTGCCGGCCCACATCGTCCACGACAGCTGGCACCAGCGCCCGGAGCAGCCAAAGCGGCTGGACTGGTTCTACACGCGTCACCTTCCGCAGAGTTCCCGGTTGCCGGATCGGGAAACGTTGCTCGAGCACCTGGCCCGGATCGATCTTCCCGAGCCCCTGACGCCACCCCAGACGGCCGCCGGGCTCTACCTGTTGCCAACGACGGTAGAGCGCTTGGATCTGAATCAGAGCAACGGCATTCACGACCGCCGTCACTTTGAGTTATCGGACACCGGCTGGGAGCAGTCTGTGCTGGTTCCGTGACGGCCTTCCCCGAGCTGGGGGCCGGCTCAAATGTCGGCAGTGACGATTCCGACCAGGTTCTCGAAGCACGTCTGCTTGGCGACGTCGATGAAGCCCCGGATGAAGGCGGCATCCGCCTGATCCGATCGGACCGCCGCGTATAGCGTGGGCCAGACGCCCTCCTCACCCAGGCTCTTAACCTGCACGTAGTCGCGCTGGCGATACTCGTGCAGGGCCCAGTTGGGCAGGCAGGCCACCCCGCGCCCGCTGGCAACGAGCTGGATCATCATGGTGGTCAGCTCCGCGTTGCGCACGCGCGCGGGCTCCACGTTGGCGGGATCCAAGAAGCTGGTGAAGACGTCGAGGCGGCTGCGGTCCACCGGGTAACAGATCAGCACCTCGCCGGCCAGATCCGCAGGCTCCACCCAGGGCTTGTCCGCCAGCTCGTGATCGCGGGCCACGGCGAGCTGAGCTTCGTAGCTGAACAGCGGCAGGTAGGACAAGCCTAGCTCCTCGATGGGATCGGCAGTGATGACCAAATCAAGATCGCCACGGGCAAGAGCAGGCAGCGGGGCAAAATGAAAGCCGCTGGCGATGTCCAGCTCAACGTCCGGCCATTCCTCCCGATACGCGTTGATGGCCGGCAACAGCCACTCGAAGCAGCTGTGGCACTCGATAGCCATGTAGATCCTCCCCGACTCGCCGCCGGCCAGACGCTCGAGATCGTGCTCGGCGCCATGAACCAGGGGCAGCACCTGATCGGCAAGCTTGAGCAGGCGGCGACCGGCCGTGGTGAAGCGAACGGGCCGCGTTTTGCGTATGAACAGGGTGACGCCGAGTCGCGACTCCAGGTCCTTGAGCTGGTGGGAAAGGGCAGACTGGGTCAGGAAGACCCGTTCGGCCGCCTCGACGAGGCTCCCCGTGTCACGCAGCGCCACCAGCGTTCGAAGGTGTCTTAGCTCCAGGTGAGACATGAATATCTCTCACGATACTATTCTCAGAATTGCAGAATATTCATACAGGAACCGGGCCTCAACCTCAATATCCCGGCGTCCGATTTGACATAGAATTGAGGACTGAGGCACGCGGGCCAGGGGGAGGGTGCCTTACACTGCCTCGAATTGTACGGACTGCTTGATGTTCAACCCGAATCCAATCGTCGTTGAAGCTTTTGCCGCACATTGCACGAACGCCTATGAAGCCGCATTCGCAGGCGCGTCCGGAGACATTCAGACGCAGCCTAGCGAAGCGCAGCTGACGGCCCTGCGGGAAGCCGTCGCCACCGCCCTGGGGCTGCTTGCGCGCTGCGACTGCCCCTACCACAACGCCGAGCACACCATCATGGTGACCGACGCGGGCCTGGCAATCCTCAATGGGCAGCTCGCGCTCGAAGAGCCGATGTCTGCGGAAGACTGGCTGCACGCGGTCGTCGCCATGCTTTTTCACGACGTGGGATATCTGCGAGACCTTCTGCCCGAAGACCGCCCGGATAGCTGCCTGGTGGATCACGAGGGCGGCCGGGTAACGCCTCCGGCAGGCGCCACTGATGCGTGGATGATGCGCTACCACGTCACCCGCGGTGATCTGTTCGTTCGCCACCACTATGCAGACCACCCGCTGATCGACGTCGACCGCGTGGCGGCCTACATAGAGATGACCCGCTTTCCGGTGCCAGACCGGCTGCCCTACCAGCAACTGGATACCACGGGCGCGCTGGTGCGGGCGGCAGACCTGATCGGTCAGATGGGCGACCCCAACTACGTAGCAAAGCTTTCGAGCCTGTTCGTGGAGTTCAAGGAGAACGGCGAGGCCGACCGTCTCGGGTTCGCCACCGTCGAAGAGCTTCGCGCGGACTCCCAGGCGTTTTTCGCCGAGCAGATTTCGCCCTACCTGCCCCAGGCGCTGAAGTTGCTTCGCGCGACCGAGGAGGGACGGGCCTGGGTCGTGAGCCTTTACCAGAACATCGAGCGGCGAGCGCAGGAAGGGGACTCGGCCGCCCAGCCTGAAGCCGCACAACCGCAGGCTTCCCCTGCAGACCGGGCCCGCGCCGGCAACGGCTGAGCCACCCTCTCCAGGGGCCGGCGCCTGGCGATCCTTCGTCCCGCTGATTAAACTTGCCCGCTTTGCTCGGGGCAGGCATGTCGGAACTCGCGACCTACGAGTTCGGCCAGGAAGCGATTGCTGGCCGGCGACCACTGCGGATCGCGTTGCTGGGATATCGCAGCAACCCGTTCAGCGGCGGGCAGGGCGTATACCTCAAATTCCTCTCCCGTGCTCTGGTGGATGCGGGTCACCAGGTGGACGTGATTTCCGGCGAGCCGTATCCGGAACTGGATCAACGCGTCGGGCTGGTCAAGCTGCCCGGCCTGAACCTTTTCGAGGAGCCGAATCACGTCACCGCCCTGCGCCCCCGGCACCTGCTCTCGGCGACAGATTTTTTCGAATGGTTCTCCATGCTCAGCGGCGGGTTCCCGGAGCCCTACACCTTCGGCCGCCGGCTGACCCGACTCTTCGGCGGCATCAGCGATCGCTACGACGTCGTTCACGACAACCAGAGCCTCTGCTACGGCCTGCTGGACGTTGCGCGCCAAACGCCGGTCTTCTGCACCATTCATCATCCGATCACGTGGGATCGCGACATCGCCGTTGCCAATGCGGCCACCCGAGGTGAGCGGCTCCTGATCCGGCGCTGGCACAGCTTTCTCACGATGCAGACCCGCGTGGCAAAGCGCCTGTCCCGCATCGTCACCGTCAGCGAGCGGTCCAAGCGAGACATCTGCGCGGCCTTCGAGATCCCGGCGGCCCGGGTGACCGTCGTCAGGAACGGAATCGACACCGAGGCATTTCGGCCGGATCCCGCGGTAGTTCGCAAGCCCTGGCAACTCGTCACCACCGCGAGCGCCGATCAGCCTTTGAAGGGCGCGCAGCATCTGCTTCCCGCGTTCGCCGACTTGTGCCGGCGCTTTCCCGAGCTGCGGCTCGTCTTCATCGGCGCCCCGCGCCCCGGCGGCAAAACGGACCGGATGGTCGACGCGCTCGGCGTGCGTCATCGCATCGACTTCATCCACGGAATCAGCACCACGGATATCCGCCGGCTCTACGCCGAATCCACCGTGGCCGTGGTCCCGTCGGAGTACGAAGGCTTCGGACTCCCCGCCGGCGAGGCCATGGCCTGCGGGACGCCGCTGGTGAGCACCGACGGCGGCGCGCTCCCAGAGGTCGTCGGGCAGGCGGGCAGGATCGTGCCGAGCCGCGACCCGGATGCCCTGGCAAGCGCCATTGCGGGGCTTCTCGTCGATCGGGACGAGCGCGAACGTCTCGGTCGGGTTGGTCGGGCCCGCATGGTTGAGCACTTTTCCTGGGCTGAGGCCGCACAGAAGCTCACCACCCTCTACGAGCAGGCGCTGCCGTGAGCCTGGAAACCGTCGATTTCGAGCGGTTGAGCCTTGCCTCTGGGGACACGGTCTTGGACCTGGGCTGCGGAGAGGGCCGCCACGCCATCACTGCCTATCTCGATGAGGCGGTGACCGCCGTCGCCATGGATCTGTCCTTTGAGGATCTGACAACCGCGCGCCAACGCTACGGCGAGTTCCGTGACGCGGAGGATTCATCGCGCCGGGTCGATTTCATCGTCGCCACCGGGCACGTGCTGCCGTTCCCCGACGCCACCTTCGACAAAGTGATCTGCGCTGAGGTTCTCGAGCACATACACGACTACCAGAATGTTCTTGGCGAGATCCATCGGGTGCTCAAGCCAGGGGGCACGCTCGCGGTCAGCGTGCCCCGATTTGGCCCCGAGTGGCTTTGCTGGCGCTTGTCCGACGACTACCACCAGGTGGAAGGCGGCCACGTCCGCATCTTCAAGGCCCGCGAGCTGAGAAGGTCCATCGAGGCCTGCGAGCCGCCGACCGATGGGAGCGCGGCGATGGCCCCACCCACGCGGTTGGCGTTCGACGGCCGGCACTTCGCCCACGGCCTGCACTCCCCCTACTGGTGGCTGCGTTGCCTTTTCTGGCGCCAGGGCGAGTCGGTCTGGCCAGTCCGCCTTTATCACCGTTTGCTGGTCTGGGACCTCATGCGCAAACCCCTGTTCACCCGTGCCCTGGAGCGGCTGCTGAACCCGCTAATCGGCAAGAGCGTGGTCATGTACTTCCACCGGGGCGCCGCATGACCCGGCCGGAATCCCTGCATCGCACCGCCCGCTACATCTCTTCCGTGCAGCAGCCCAGCGGCGCGATCCCCTGGTTCGCGGACGGCATCGTCGATCCCTGGGACCATGTGGAAGCCGCGATGGGGCTCAGCATCGGCGGGCACCACGGTCAAGCGGCTGCCGCCTTTGCCTGGCTCGCCAGAATGCAGCGCAGCGACGGTTCCTGGCTGGCTGCCTACAGCGGCGAGAGCGTCGTCGACGGCACCCGGGCAGAATCCAACTTCGTCGCCTACGTCGCGACGGGCACCTGGCATCACTACCTGATCTCCGAGGACCGGGCGTTCCTGCGCTCCATGTGGCCTACGGTGAAGCGCGCCCTTGATTTCGTCGCCGGCCTGCAAGCCCCCACGGGCGAGATCTACTGGGCTCAGGACACCCGCACAGGCATCAACAAAGACGCTCTGGTGACGGGTTGCAGCTCAATCTACAAGAGCCTGGAGTGCGGGGTCCTGATGGCCATGGAGCTTGATGAGGATCCCGGAGCCTGGGGCGAGTGCCGAACTCGGCTCGGCGACGCCATCGTCCTGCGCCCGGACCGGTTCGACCGCACGTGGGAGAGCAAGGCTCGCTACTCCATGGACTGGTTCTATCCGGTGCTCGCAGGACTTTACTCACAAGCCGATGCACGCGATCGGCTGGATACCCGCTGGGACGACTTCGTTGCCCCGTCTTTGGGGTGCCGGTGCGTTTCCGACCAGGCGTGGGTCACGGTCGCCGAGTCCTGCGAGCTCGCCATCGCCTGCGTGGCCTCCGGTGAGCCGGCGAGAGCCGAGGAGATCTGCGACAACCTGGCGAGGTTCCAGGCCGAAGACGGCTCGTGGTGGACGGGTTACGCCTTCGAGGACGACGTTCTCTGGCCTGACGAGCGGCCCACCTGGACGGCCGGGGCCATGCTACTGGCCGCCGACGCCATGCAGGGCCTGACCCCGGCATCGACGCTTTTCACCGCAAACGCTCTACCCGATGCGCCGCAGCACTCCGAGCGTGCGGGTGGTTTCCAACGGCTCGAACAGGCCGGAGGCTAACGCCATCTGGTAGATCTCGATGGGCGCCTGGCCGCCCTCCAAAGGATCTGGAAACAGGTCGTGGATGGCCAGAAAACCGCCGGGCATGATGTGCCGAGCCCAGGTTCGATAGTCTGTCTGCGCAGCTTCCAGGCTGTGCCCGCCGTCGATGAACACCAGCGCCAGCGGCGTCACCCAGTGGCGGCCCGCCAGGGCGGAAGACGCAACGATCGGAACCACGCAATCCTCCAACCCAGCACGGCAAAGGGTTCTGCGGAACGTCACAAGGGAGTCCATCCTGCCGATCTCGGCGTCGAAAAGGTCGGGGTCGTGGTACTCCTCGCCTGGCTGGTGCTCCTCAGAACCGCGATGGTGATCAACCGCGTAAAGCACCTGGCCCTTATCGCGGCAGGCAGCACCGAGATACAGCGTGGACTTTCCGCAGTAGCTGCCCACCTCCAGGCAGGGCCCGAGGTCGGACGCGGAGTTGGCCAGGGCGTGAAGCCGCGCGCCCTCCTCCGGGTCCAGGAACCCCTTGACGTGGTCGGGATCTAGGGGAAGTTTCATGACGGAAAATCGGGCCTCTCGTCGCAATTCAGCGAAACTTCGCGCGCAAGCTCGCAGAACGGGATTGCATTTTCAACTTCTGGCACTAGACTCCCGCCTCACGACCCTGCCGGTTCAACAAGATGCACGACGAAAACGAGCGAGAGCCCGTCGAGGAGCTGTCCGCGGCCGAGGCACCCTTTGCCTTCCCCGATCAGCTCTACAACGACGAAGACGCCGAGGACAACTTGAGCTACGTTCGCGGCTACAACTGATCCAGGCCCCTGCGTCGGCTCAGATCAGCTCTAGCAGATAGAAGACCACCGCGAAAGCCACCGGCAACGCGATGGCGATGTATGCCAGCAGATTGAGCAACTGATTGCGCTCGGCGTCCTCGACGAGCTTGAGCCGAGGCCCGACCCCGACCCACAGCGCCCCGCCGGCAACAAATGCCAAAATCAGCGTGAGTATTGCCCCTGCCATCTGCCCGACACCGCGCCGCGAGTACGTTCCAGATGGCCTACATGCTGCTCAGCTGCAGCATGCCCCGTGGTTTCGCTCCGGTCAGATCCGAGATCTTCTCGTAGTTCGCGCCCACGTCCTCGGCCGTGGCGTCTACGCCGAGGTTGACGCCTTCGTTCTCCACGATGCAGGCCAACGAGTACGTGCCGCCCTGGGCCTGAACGATGACCCCGTTAGGCGCATCCTCGCTGCACAGGAAGATCACGGCGGGAGTGACCAGCTCCGGCCCCAGCGCCGCCTGGGAGCCCTCGGGTATAAGCCCTTCGGTCATCCGGGTCGCAGCCACGGGCGCGATGGTGTTGGTGTAGATGTTGTTCTTCGCGCCTTCGATCTTCAGCGAGTTCATGAAGCCCACCTGACCGAGCTTGGCAGCGCCGTAGTTGGTCTGGCCGAAGTTTCCGTACAGGCCCGTGGGCGAGGTTGTCATGACGATCCGCCCGTAGTTCTGCTCCTTCATGATTGGCCAGACTTCCCGGGTGACGTTGACGGCGCCCATCAGGTGCACGTCGACGACGATCTGAAAGTCGTCCAGCTCCATCTTGCCGAATGAACGATCGCGCAGAATACCGGCGTTGTTGATCAGCACGTCCACGCGGCCCCACGCGTTTATGGCGTCGACCACCATGCTCTTCGCGCCCTGCCGATCCGACACGGACCCCCCGTTGGCCAGGGCCTCGCCGCCCGCCGCCTTGATCTCGGCCACCACCTCGTCTGCAGCGGCCGAAGAGCCACCGGTTCCGTCCATGGCCCCGCCCAGATCATTGACCACGACCTTCGCGCCCCGCCGGGCCAGCTCCAGGGCATGACAACGGCCAAGGCCGCCGCCCGCTCCGGTCACGATGGCAACCTTACCTTCAAACGAATAGGTCATAGTCTTCTCCAGGGATAATTTCAGCTAAGGAAACGAACAAGGCGCGCATTCTAATGCAATCGCAACGCTAGGGAATCAGGGGCGAATGCCGAAGCGCACAGGGCCGGTGAGCCCTTCCAGGCGCGGCTGAATCCACTCGACCCACTCGCACAGCATCGGGCGCGTCTCGCGGGGGTCGATGAGCTCATGGACGGCGAACGACTCCGCCCGGGGAAACGGAGAGCGCGCAGCGCGCAGGCCGGACTCGAGCTCGGCACGCTTCGCGTCGGGATCGTCAGCACCCGCGATCTCCCGATGGAAGGCAACGGCGACGCCGCCTTCCAAGGGCAGGGCGCCCGTTTCCACCGACGGCCAGGCCAGAACGTAGGCGCCCTTGCCGTAGTGGGCGGCCGTGGCCACTCCGAAGCCCTTGTGCACCTGGATCGACGCCCAGGGCACGCTGGCCTGAACGGCAGCAGCCACCGCGGCCATGCCGTAGCGGATGGTCCCCGCCCGCTCCGCGTCCGGGCCGATCATGAAGCCTGGCTGGTCCACGAAGTTGACGATGGGCAGATGAAAGGTGTCGCACATCTCGACGAAGCGTCGATACTTCTGTGCCGCCTGGGCGGTCATGGCGCCAGCGTAGTGCCGGTTGTCATTGGCAAGCACGCCCACGGGCTGACCGTCCAGCCTCGCGAGCCCGCAGATCTGGCTCGGCCCGAAGGTCGCGCCGATCTCGAAGAAACTGTCCAAGTCGACGATCATCTCGACGATGGCACGCATGTCGAAAGGCGCGTTGGAGTCCCTGGGCACGGCGGAAAGCAGCTCCTGCTCCATGCGGCCCGGATCGTCCTCGCTCGGCTTGCGGGGAGCGCGCTGCCAAACGTTGCCAGGCAGGTAACCCAGAAAGCGGCGGATTTGCCGGAAGGCGGCGTGCTCGTCTTCGGCGATGTTGTCCACCACGCCGCTGAGCGCATGCACGTGCACCCCGCCCAGCTCCTCCTTGGACAGCCGCACGCCCAGGGCACGCTCGACGAGTGCCGGCCCGCCGATCAGCACCTGAGCCGTATGCCGGGTCATCACGGAGAAGTGGGAGGCAACCAGCCGGCCCGCCGGGAAACCGGCAACGGCTCCCATGGCTCCCGATGCCACCGGAACCTCGGTCATGGTGTCCGCGATGATTCTGAAACGCGGGTCGGCATACACGGCTTCGCCTACGGTGCCCCCTTTGCGGCCCGACCCCTTGACGCTGCCCCCACCACCCTCGAGAAGTCGAATCAGCGGAACACGGTACTCGCTGGCCAGGTGCTCGGCATAAACACTCTTGCGCAAGCCGGCGGCATTCGGAGAGCCGCCTTTGAGGGTGAAGTCTTCGCCGCCCACCACCACGCGACGCCCCTCCACCTCGCCAAAGCCCACCACGTAGTTGGCCGGAACGTAACCGGCAAGCTCGTCGTTCTCGTCGTAGTCCGGGATGGCCGTGGCCTTGCCATGCTCGCGAAAACTGCCGTCGTCGAGCAGCTCGCCGATGCGTTCACGGATGGTCAGCCGACCCTTGGCGTGCTGTCGGGCGATGCCGTCGGGGCCGCCCTGCTGGCGAGCAAGGTGGCGGCGGCGTTCGATCTCGCGAACCTCGGTTTCCCAGCTCATTTTGCGGCCCCGTCGTCAATCGTCCCTGAAATCAGGCTTCCGGTTCTCGAAGTTCGCTTTGATGGCCTCGACCTGGTTGGGCGAGCCAATCAGGCCTGTCTGCAACGCCGCCTCGAGCTCGAGACCCGTGCGCGCATCGGCACGCCAGCTGCTCTCGAACAGCTTCTTGCCCGCCCGCACGGCCTGGGGCGATTTGCCGGCGATCTCCTCCGCCAGCTCCAGGGCGGCGGCCAGGGGATCTTCGGCCACATGAGTGACCAACCCGAGGTCCGAAGCCTCCGCTCCGCTAAGAACCCGACCGGTGAAGGTCAGTTCCTTGGCAAGATCCAATGGCAGAAGGTCACGCAGGGTCTGGGTGATGCTCATATCCGGAATGAGCCCCCATTTGATCTCCATGATGGACATCTTCGCGTCCGGCGAAGCAAAGCGGATATCGGCACCCAGCGCGATCTGACAGCCGCCACCATAGGCAACGCCGTGGATGGCGGCGATGACGGGCACCGGCAGATGCTTCCAGACCATCGCCGGCCGCTGGGCACGGTTTTCCGGACGTTCGTCGCTCTGCAGCAGACCGCCGGCGGACGGTCGCCGGCTGCTCTCCGTCATGCCCTGGAAGCTAGCCATGTCGAGACCGGCGCAGAAGCCGCGCCCGTTGCCAGACAGGACCACCGCCCGCACGTCTTTGGCCTCTGACAACCGCTCCCCGGCCGCGACGATCGCGTCGAACATCTCCGGACTGAGGGCGTTGTACTTCTCTGGACGATTCAGCCGCACGTCGGCCACGCCGCCCGACACGTCGATGGTGACCAGTTCCGACATCATTTTCCCCCAACCCAGAAAAGGCCTTCTAAGTTACCACAATTGCCCCCACGCCCTACTCTGCCTCCAGGACGAGCAGCACCTGCTCCTCGTCCACGGCGTCCTCCTCACGGACCTTGAGCTCCACCACGATGCCGGCGGCCGGCGCCTCTACGGGGATCTCCATCTTCATGGACTCGAGAATGATCAGGACGTCACCGGCGGACACCTGGTCCCCCTCGCCCACCTCGACCTTCCAGACGTTGCCCTGGACCTCACTTTCGACTTCGTATCGAGCCACTTTACCTCCTCATGCCTGCGGGCTGGCCAGACGGACGCCGGAAATCGCGGCCCCCGGCGTCGGCTCATCGAGAAAGCCGGTATGGATGCGCCCGGCGAGAAATCGTTCGTCCTGCAGCACCCCGAGCAGCAGCGGTATGTTCGTCTTGACCCCTCGGATCTCGAACCCTTTGAGGCCCACCAGCGTGCGTCCGATGGCGAGCTCACGGGTCTCTCCCCAACCTATGACCTTCGCCAGCATGGGGTCGTAGTAGGGCGTGACGGCCTGTCCTTCCCGGTAGCCGGTCTCCACCCGCACCTGATGCATCTGCGGCGCCCGGAAGACGCGCAGAACGCCGGTATCCGGCAGGAACGTAACCGGGTCTTCCGCGTAGACCCTCGCCTCGACGGCGTGGCCGGAAAGCGGCGGGCGTTCCGGAAGCACGCCCCCGGCCGCAAGGGAAATCTGCGTCGCGACCAGGTCGACCCCGGTCACCGCCTCGGTGACCGCGTGCTCCACCTGGATCCGGGCGTTCATCTCCAGGAACCCGAACTCGCCGTCCTGGGCGCACAGCGTCTCCAGCGTTCCCACGTTGTCGTAGCCGAGCTCCGCCATGACCGCTTCCGCGCGCGCAGCCAGCGCGTCCACGTCTTCCCGCGGCAGGCCGACCGCCGGCGCCTCCTCGATGACTTTCTGATGTCGACGTTGGATCGAACACTCGCGTTCGTAGAGGTGGACGGCGCCCCCGGACCCGTCCCCAAGAATCTGAAACTCCACGTGGCGAGGCCGGTCGATGGCCCGCTCGAGGTAAACCCCTCCCTGGGCGAAGGCCTGCTCGGCCAGACGCCGGGCCGGAGCAAAAGCCCTCGCCAGCTCGGCCTCGTCGCGGACCAGGCGCATGCCGATGCCGCCGCCCCCCGCCGCCGGCTTCAACAGGACGGGATAGGAAAGCTCAGCGGCCGCGGCGCGCGCGTCGTCGAGGCTCGCCAGGCCCGCGCTGCCAGGGAAAACGGGAAAGCCGTGATCGGCCAGCAGCCGGCGCGCGGCGACCTTGTCGCCCATCGTATCCAGCCAGCGCGGATCCGGCCCGACAAAGGTGGCCCCGGCACCCGCAACGGCACGGGCAAACTCCGCGTTCTCCGCTAGAAAGCCGTAACCGGGATGCACGGCATCTGCCTGGGTGGTGCGCACGGCTTCCAGCAGAGCGGCCGTGTTCAGGTAGGTTTCCTCGGCCGTTACGCCGGGCAGCCCGACGACTTCGGTAGCCTCCGCAAGATGCGGCGCATCAGCGTCCGCCTCGGAGCAAACGGCAACGCTCTCGATCCCGAGTTCGTGGCACGCGCGCACGACCCGCCGGGCGATGGCCCCGCGGTTGGCAATCAGCACTCGCCGGAACACGGCGCGGATCGGCCGGCTACTGGGCGCCCGTCGCCTTGGCGAACTGGGTCTGGAACTGCCCCAGATCGAAGTAGTCGCGCCAGGCGGTGATCTTTCCGTTTGCGACTTCGAAAGTCCCCATCACCGGCAGCTCGATCCAGGTGCCGTTGACCTTGAACTTGTCGACGCGCTCGGTGAGCACCACACCACCCTCGGCGACCACGTTGAGCAAGTCCCACTGCACCTCGCTCGCGGCGCCCATGAAGCCTTCGAGCGATGCCCGAATGGCCTCTGTGCCCTGCACGGCCTGCATGGGTATGTTGTCGTAAACCGCATCTTCGGTGAAGCACGCCACGATGCGGTCGAGATCGATGCTGTTGAAGCCATCGATCAGCTCCAGCACTACTGCCTTGTCGTCACTCACGCCTTTCTCCCTGATCTGCCCCTGATTCCACGTCTCGCGGAAGCCGCTTTCTGCGGGCTCGAGCCTGCACGGAACGGCCAGTCACCCCGGCATCCAGTTCAGATACTCGCTCCACGCTTCCACGAAACCACCCAGCCCGCGAGGCGAGGTCGCCGTCGTCGCAGCACCGGCTTCCCGGGCCAGGACGACCAGCTCCAGTACCGCACGCCGCGAACCCACCTCCAGCTCGACCACGAACATGTCCGTCGCGGGGCCGCCGCAGTGATCGTCCGGTTTTTCCAGCGGCGACGCGTCCAGCGCCCCCGCCAGCACATCGGCAACCGGGTTGTCTCCGAGCAGCTCGATGGTCTGGTGGAGCATCCATCGGGAAAAGACGTTGGGCTGATCGCACAGCTGCTTGTAGCGCTCCCAGTCCACGAGTAACCTGATTTTCCGCCCCCCTGGAAGAGTTCGATGTTAACAAAAGCGGACGACTATCCCATCCACCAGACGCCGGAGCCCATCGCGTACTCCGGGACGGACCGCAATTTCTACGATCGCTACTTCTTCAACGGGTATCAGCGCGAAGGCGAGTTGTTTTTCGCCGCGGCCTTGGGCGTGTACCCGCATCTGAACGTCATGGACGCAGCGTTCAGCGTTTTGCTGGACGGGCGACAGTACAACGTGCAGGCATCGAAGGTGCTGCACATGGAGAGGCTGAACACCCAGGTGGGGCCAGTCGAGGTGGAGGTCATCGAGCCGCTCAACGTGCTCAGGGTGAGCTGTGACGACCCTGGCAACGGTATCAGGGCAGACGTGTGCTTCCGCGCCCGGGTACCGGCCGTCGAGGAACCGCGTTTCATCCGCCGGCAGGGCAGCCAGACATTCATGGACTACACCCGGCTCACCCAGAACGGCAGCTACGAGGGCTGGCTCGAGGTGAACGGTCAGCGCTACGAGATCAAGCACGAAGACACCTGGGGAACCCGCGACAGGTCCTGGGGCATCCGCTCCGTCGGCACGCGCGACCCGCAGCCCAATCCCTACGCCGGAGATCCGCAGTTCTACTGGCTGTGGGCGCCCCTGAACTTCCCGAGCACGAACAACTTCTACCACCTCAACGCGGACCGCGAGGGCCGGCCCTGGAATACCATGGGGCGGCTCGCCGACCCGGAGGGCAGCGAGGAGATGGCGGCGGTTTCGAGCCGCCTACGGCACAGATCGGGTACCCGCCTGGCGGAAAGCGCAACCCTGGAGTATGTCCGGGAGAACAGCGAGGACGTATGCATCCAGCTGCAGCCGCGCCAGACCTTCTACATGAGGGGGCTCGGCTACATGCATCCAGAGTGGGGGCACGGCCTGCTCCACGGCGAGCTCGCGACGAACTTCGAGGTCTACGAAACCGCCGACATATCCGGCGCGGATCCCGCCTTCTTTCATGTGCAGGCGATCTGCGATGCCGAGCTGACCACCGCCGGCGGTTCTGAGCGCGGCAAGGGGGTCCTCGAACAGCTGGTCATCGGTGCTTACGATCCGTATGGCTTCAGCGAGCTTTTCGACGTCGCCCCGTGACCTGCAGACGCCGCCAGCCATGGCCGCCGCTCCCTTTACCCACCATGCGCGCGATGCGGTAAGCTTGAAGCCGTCCCGGCCCGAGGGAAGGGGTCGCGGCAGCACACTGAGATTCGCGGCTTAGGAGACCCAACGATGAGCACCGCGACCGACGGGCAGGATCCCGCAGTCGGCGTTCCCCAGGTTGTTCCCGGCGCACAAGCGCCTACGGTTCCGCGGGCGTTCGGCGCGTCGGTGAAGCGCAAAGAGGATCGGCGCCTGATCACCGGGCGCGGTAGCTACACGGACGATCTGCTCCTTCCCAAGCAGGCCTACGCCGCCTTCGTACGCTCGCCCTACGCCCACGCAGCCATAAACGACATCGACGCGGACACCGCGCTGGAAATGCCCGGCGTGGTCGCGGTGCTCACCGGCAAGCAGTTCGCCGCGAGTGGCCTCGGCCCGCTGATGTGCGGATGGATGATCCATTCCCGGGACGGCGAGCCCATGAAGGTGGGCGAGCACCCGGCGCTGGCGTCGGAAAGGGCGCGCTACGTCGGCGATGCGGTGGCCCTGGTGATCGCCGATTCACTGCAAGCGGCCCGGGATGCCGCCGAGAGCGTTTACGTCGACTACGACGATCTGCCGGCAGTCGCCGACGTGGTCTCGGCCGGGTCCGTGGACGCGCCGGAGCTTCATGCGGGCATCACCGGCAACGAAGCGTTCGACTGGGAGATAGGCGATGCGGATGCGGTCGCCGCCGCGTTCGAGGCGGCCGCTCACGTCACCCGCCTGAAGCTCATCAACAACCGCTTGGTGCCCAACGCCATGGAGCCGCGCTCGCTCAACGCCCACTACGAGGCAGGGACGGGTCAGCACACGCTGTACATCACGAGCCAAAACCCCCACGGGCTGCGAATGACCCTGGCTGCCGTGATCGGGTTTGCGCCCGAGCACAAGATCAGGGTGATCTCCGAGGACGTCGGCGGCGGGTTCGGGTCCAAGGCTTTCAACTACGCCGAGGAAGTCGCGTGCCTGTGGGCGGCCCGCGAGACCGGCCGGCCGGTGAAGTGGTCGGCCGACCGGTCGGAAGCATTTCTGACGGACGCCCACGGCCGCGATCACGTCACCACCGCGGAGCTCGCCCTGAACGCCGACGGCCGCTTCCTGGCTTTGAAGGTGAACACCCAGGCCAACGTCGGCGCTTACCTGTCCACGTTCGGCTCGCTGATCCCCACCTACGTTTACGCCCCGCTGCTGTCCGGCCAGTATGAGATCCCAGCCATCCACGCCCAAGTTATTGCCCGCTACACGAACACGGCGCCCGTCGACGCCTACCGGGGTGCCGGCCGCCCCGAGGCAGGCTACGTCGTCGAGCGGCTCGTGGAGGAGGCCGCGCGAGAGCTCGGCATCGACTCCGCCGAGCTGCGGCGCCGCAATTTCATCCGCTCGTTCCCCTACGTGACGCCCGTGGAGATGGAGTACGACACCGGAGACTTTCAGGCGACGCTGGACCAGGCACTGCAGCTCATCGACCGCGACGGGTTCCCCGCGCGACAGGCGGCGGCCCAGGAGCGCGGCAAGCTAAGGGGTCTGGGCATCGGCGCCTACATCGAGGCCGCCGGCATCGGTCCGTCGGCCAAGCTGGGCAAGCTGGGATCCGGCGCGGGGCTGTGGGAATCCGCAGAGGTGAGGGTGAACCCCACCGGTACCGTCGAGGTGCTTACCGGCTGCCACAGCCACGGTCAGAGCCACGAAACGACCTACGCCCAGCTTGTCGCCGACCGGTTCGGCATCGCCGTCGAGGACGTGGACATCGTCCACGGCGACACGGACAAGGTTCAGTTCGGCATGGGGACCTTCGGCTCCCGCTCGGGTCCCGTGGGCCTCTCGGCCATCTCCATCTCGTGCGACAAGGTGGTCGCCAAGGCGAAGCTCATCGCCGCCCAGGTACTGGACGTACCCGCTGAAAGCGTGAGCTTCGAAGAAGGAGAGTTCGCAAGCCCCCAGTCCAACCAGCGTCTGAGCTTCGCGGAGGTCGCCCTCAACGCCTACACCGCCCACCACTTCGACACCAACCAGATCGAGCCGGGCCTGAAGGAGGGCTGCTACTTCGATCCGCCGAACTTCAATTTTCCAGCCGGCTGCCACGTCTGCGAGGTGGAGATCGACCGGGAGACGGGCGTCGTGGAGATCGTGGACTTCGTTGCCGTGGACGACTTCGGCACCCTGGTGAACCCGATGATCGTGGAAGGCCAGGTGCACGGCGGCGTGGCCCAGGGCATCGGCCAGGCCCTGCTCGAGCACACCGTGTACGACGAAGGCGGCCAGTTACTCTCCGGGTCCTTCATGGACTACTGCATGCCGCGCGCCGACGACCTGCCGGACATCCGGGTCGGGTTCACCAACACCCCCTCGCCTTCGAACCCGCTCGGCATTAAGGGCTGCGGTGAGGCCGGGGCGATCGGTGCGCCGCCGGCCGTCATCAACGCGATTACCGACGCTCTCGGGGTAAGGGAGCTTGACATGCCTGCCACGTCCGAGAAGATCTGGCGGGTGATCAAGGAGCAGGCGCTGTGAAAACGCTGCTAAAGAACGCGAACATCATCGACGGGCTAGGCAACGCGCCGTTTGCCGGCGACGTGCTCATCGACGGAGAGCTAATCTCCGCGGTGGGCACGACGGACGATCAGGGGGCGACCGTCATCGACGTCGCGGGCAAGACGGTCATGCCCGGACTCATCGACGCGCATTGCCACGTGACGCTGGACGAAACCCATTCCAACGACGAGATGTTCTTTCATCGCCGGGAGGGTCTTGGCGCGCTGGTGGCCGCCTACAACGTGCAGAAGCTGCTGCGCGCCGGGGTAACTGGATTTCTCGACGCGGACTGCATCTTCGACATCGGCGTAGATCTGCGGGATGCCATCGAGGCGGGCATCGTGCCGGGCCCGCGCATGTCGACGGGCGGGAACGCCCTGCTCACGTCCGTCGGGCGGCACCGCCGGTACCCTGATACCAGCGGAAGGCCGCGTGGGATACGCCAAGGTAGTGCGCAACCGGGAAGAGATCGTCACCGAGGTGCGCCGCCAGATAAAACTCGGCGTGGACTGGATCAAGGTCCACGTGACCGGCCTGATTCCACGCCAGAAGCACCGCGGCGAGATTCAGGCCTGGTCCTATGACGAGCTAAGAGCCGTCTGCGACACCGCCCACGAGCTCGGCATCCCCGTGGTCGGCCACTGCCGCAACGCGAAGAGCATCGCGGACTCGGTGCGGGCCGGGATGGACATGATCCTGCACGCCACCTTCATGGACGACGCCGCGCTCGAGGCGGTCATCGAGCACAAGGTCCCGCTGGTGCCGACGTTCACGTTCCAGGCCAACCTGGCCGACTTCGGTGACCTGGTGGGCGCCGATCCCAATCTGCGGGAAATCTTCCGCCGGGAGATCGCGGAGAGCGCCGACATGATCCGCCGGGCCTACGAGGCGGGCGTGCCCGTGCTGTGCGGCACCGAGACCGGCTTCTCGCTGACGCCCTACGGGGAGTGGCACTACCGAGAAATGGAGGTGTTCGTCCGGGAAATGGGTTTCACCCCGCTGGAAGCGCTGCGCGCGGCGACGTCGGAGTGCGGTCGCGCCATCGGCCTGCACGAGCGCGTCGGCGCGGTCGAGACCGGGCGGCTTGCCGATCTCCTGGTCATCGACGGCGACCCATCCAAGGACGTGACCATCCTGGGGGACAAGTCGAAGATCGAGAGAGTGTTCCTCAACGGCGTCAATCTGGACCTGCCGCCCCTGCCGGAACGTCATCCCATCCCGGGCTGGCGGGTTTCCGCGTACTCCGCCGGGCAGCTTTTCTGGCAGGACGCGCTGGGATGAGCCTGGTCACGGTCGACTCCTATCGGGCTGCCAACGAAGCGCTGAAGCAGAAGGATCTGCGTCAGGCGCTGTACGACGAGGGCGCGGTGATCATGCGCGAGGTGCTAGTCAACCTGCACGGGGACGAGCACCGAACCAGGCGCAACGTGGAAACACAGGTCTTTCGTCGGGACTTCTTTCGATACTACGAGCACGAGGTCTTCCCGCGCACGCTGGAGGAAACCATCGCGCCGTTCATCGCCGCGGGCAAGATGGACGTCGTGGACTTCGGCTACCGCGTCATGGTCAACCTCACCGTGGACTTCACCGGCATCGACCGGCCGCAGAAGTCTCCGGAGGAAACCCTGCAACTCATACAGATGCTGCGGCTTTTCAGCCGCACCGCCACCCTCGCCCACTCCACCGAGGACCGGGAGCCCATCCGCCGCGCCGCGATGGATGGGCTCGCACGCTTTCAGCGGGACTACGTGGACCCATCTATCACCCGCCGCCAGGCCCTCATCGACCAAGCGGCCCGCGGCGAGATCGCCGAGGAGGACCTGCCGCGGGACATCCTCACCGTTCTCCTGAAGAACCAGGAGATCGTGCAGCTGGACGACGACGTGCGGGTGAGGGAAATGGCTTTTTTCGCGCTGGCGGGCGCCCATACCTCCATTCACACCCTCGGCCACGTCATGCACGAGATCTTCACATGGTGCGCCAGCCATCCGGCGGATTGGGCGCTTTTCGAAACGGATCCGCTGTTCATCCAGCGGGCCGTGCACGAATCCATTCGCCTCCATCCCTCGAGCCCAATCGCCGCCCGCCGCGCTCTGTGTCCGATCCATATGGGAGGCGAGGACGTCGCCGCGGAAACCCGGGTGAACGTCGACCTGCAACAGGCAAACCGCGACACGGCAGTGTTCGGGGCGGACGCGGAGCGCTTCAACCCTCATCGGCCGCCCACGCCCAAGGTGCCGCCCTACGGCCTCTCCTTCGGCCTGGGCATGCACGCCTGCCTGGGCCTCAATCTGGCTGCCGGCGCGCTGGCAAAGCCGGATACGAACCCCAACGACCACCACTACGGCACCATCGCGATGATCGTCCGCACCCTGCTGGATCATGGCGCGCGGCCCGAGCCGGGGGCGCCGCCACGCAAGGACACCACCACGGCGCGCGATATCTGGGCATCGTATCCGGTCACGCTGGGCTGAGATGGACCTGCGCATCACCGACTACGGCCAGGCTCACCAGGCATTGTGCAGCCCGCACCTGAAGCAGTCCCTGTACGACGCTGGCGGCGTGATCATGCAGGACACCCTGCTGACCCTGCACGGCGAGCACCACACTCGCCGACGGCACCTTGCTCTGCGGGTCTTTAGAAGAGACTACGCCCGTCACTACGAGCGGGAGGTGTTCCCCAGGGCGCTCCGCGACGCGCTGGAGCCGCTGCGCGGCGAGCACAGCATCGATGCGGTGGCATTCGGTCACGCCGTCTCCATGAACCTGACGGCCGACTTTGCGGGCATCGACCGGGCTGACGATCCCCGGACCACGGCCGCGCTGCAGCGGCTGACGCGGAAATTCGGCGAAGGGGCAACCCTGGTGCACTCGACGCGCGACCACGATCAGGTCCGGGCCGAGGTGAGCGAAGCGCTGGCCGAGTACAGAAGCCGGTTTCTCGAGCCATCCATCGCCCGCCGGGAGCGGCTCATCGCGGCTTGGCGCGATGGGCAGATTCCGGAGGATTCCCTGCCCCGCGACATGCTCACGGTGCTGCTGATCGACCGGGGTGGTCTCGACGATGACGGTCTCGCGCGCGAGATCGCCTTCTACCTTCAGGCCGGCGCGCACAGCACGTCCAACGCCTTCGCCCATGCGCTGTGGGAGGTGCTGACCTGGATCGGAAGCGAAGCCGACAGACGTTCGTCCCTGGCCGGGGATGCGCTCGCCACCCAGCGGGCCGTGCACGAAGCGCTGCGTCTTCACCCCGCCAGCCCCGTGGCCTGGCGCCGAGCGGTCGAGCGGCTCGAGTTCGGCTGGGGCCTGCGCGTGGCGCCGGAGGATCATCTGGTGGTAGACATCGCCGCAGCCAATCGCGATCCCGCGGTGTTCGGCCCGGAGCCGGACGCGTTCCGGCCCGGACGGCCGGTGCTGGACCGGCGCGCCAACCCGTTCGGGCTGACGTTCGGGATCGGGGTGCACAACTGCCTCGGTCGTGACATCGACGCTGGCCTGCCGCAAGATGCCGAGACCGATGCCGACGCCCATCAGTACGGCACCGTGACCCTGTTGGTCCACCACTTTCTGTCCGAGCTCGACGCCATGTTCGACCCTGCTGACCCGCCAGCACCAGACGAAGATACCTCCCGTCCCAACTGGGGCCGTTTTCCGGTGCGGGTGCGGTGGCAACCATGAGCGCGCGCCGCGCGGTCGTCACCGGCGCCGCCAACGGCATCGGCGCGGCCATCGCCGCCCGTCTGGGAAACGCCGGTTACCGCGTCGGCGTGCTCGACCTGGACGGCAAGGCGGCCGCGGAGGCGGCGGCCGCCCTGCCCGACGCGATGCCTCTGACCGCAGACGTGACCGACCCCGACAGCATCGACCGCGCCCTGGACGCCTTTGGCGAGCCGCCCAATCTTCTCGTGAACAACGCCGGCATCGTGCATTTCGGGCCAGTGGTCGAGGAGAGCGTGGCCGACTTTGTCAAAGTCATTTCCGTGAACCTGATCGGCTGCTACGTGGCGAGCAGGCAATGCGCCCACCGGATGAGCTCCGGCGATCACATCGTCAGCATCACCTCCATCAACGACCGCACGCCCGCCCCCGGCTCCGGGGCATATCCAGCGGCCAAGGCAGGCGTCCGCCAGCTCATGCGCCAGCTGGCCGTGGAGCTGGCCGAGCGGGGTATCCGGGCCAACTCGGTCTGTCCCGGCTTCATCGATGCCGGCATGTCAGCGCCCATCTACGCGAACGAGAAGGTCCGCAGGACGCGCGCCCGCGCGGTGCCCGTGGCCCGGCTTGGCACCGCAGAAGATGTGGCCAACGCAGTGGCCTATCTCGACTCCGCTGCCGGCGCGTACGTCAACGGCCACGAGTTGGTCGTGGACGGCGGCGTGACCCACACCCTCCTGAAGCATCTTCCGAGGGACTGATGCGCAACGTCATGCTCATCGGCGGCATCTATCATCCCTTCGAGGAAGCGGCACCCGTGCTGGCCGCACTCCTGGAATCGCTCGACATCGAGAGCGTCATTACCAGCGACGTTTCGGAAGCCGTGGCAGAGCTCGAAGGCGCCGATCTCTTCACCCTCTACGCCCTGCGCTGGCGCATGCTCAACGACGAGAAATACGTGCCCTTCCGGAAGCAGTGGGCATACGAGCTGCCCGAGGAAGAGGCCCAGGCCATCGAACACTTCGTCGAAGCCGGCGGGGGCATGCTCGGCCTGCACACGGCAAGCATCTGCTTCGATACCTGGTATGAATTTCCCAGGCTGCTCGGCGGCAGCTGGCGCTGGGGCGAGACCTTCCACCCGCCAGAAGGAACCGTGGAGGTGCGCCCGGTCGCCGATCATCCGGCGACGCGGGGCGTCGTCGCTTTCGGCCTGCACGACGAGATCTACCACCACCTCGCCATCGGCAACGACAGCGAGGTGCTGCTGGAGGGCCGAGTTCCCGACGGGGACTGGCATCCCATCAGCTGGGCCCACGAGGTGGCCGACGGCCGAGTCGTCTACTCGGCGCTCGGCCATGACAGGCACTCTCTCAGCGACCCCGATCACGCCCGCTTCATCCGCCAGGCGGTGGGCTGGCTGCTGGGAGAGGATGGGTGAAACCCATAGACGGCATGTCCATCCTCGTCACCGGCGCCAGCTCCGGGATCGGCGCCGGCGCGGCGGCCTACTTTGCCGAGCGGGGTGCCCGGGTCACCATCGCTGCCCGCCGGGAGAATCGCCTGCGCGCCGTCAGGGAGACCATTGGCGATGCTGCGGCCATGGTGGCCGGCGACGTGACCCTCGCGGCGGACCGACAGCGCATGGTAGATGAAGCCGTCCGCCACGGCGGGGGGCTGGATGCCCTCATCAGCAATGCCGGGAACATGTACCGGGGACCGATCACCGAGCTGGAGGAGCAGCCGCTGCTGGACATATTTCACAGCAACGTCATCGCCGGGATGCTGCTCACGGGGCTCGCCGTGCCGGAGCTCGAAAAGCGCCAGGGCGCGGTCATCTTCGTCGGCAGCATCCACACGATGCGGGCGTTTCCCGGGGCCTCGCCCTACGCCGCCACCAAAGGAGCGCTGCAGACCCTGACCAGGGTCCTCGCGGCCGAGCTGGGGGAGCGTGGCATCCGGGTGAACTGCGTGATCCCGGGGGCCGTGCCGACCGAGATCTATCAGCGCGCGGGTCTGCTGTCCGACGAGGATGCGCGGGCACGGATTGCCGGGACGGCCTCCATGCATCCGCTGGGCCGGGTGGGGACCGAGGAGGAGCTGGCGGAGGCCATGGCCTACCTGATCCAGGCGGAGTGGACGACGGGTGCCGAGCTGGTGGTAGACGGCGGGCTGGGGCTCGGCGCGACCAACGCCTGACCGGGATAGTAGCGCAACGGCGCTCATGTCTTAGAATACCCGGCGGGGTCGAGGACAATTCGCGGGGGAGGCCATGGCCGAGAGTCAGCCAAAGCCGGGCAAAGCACGCTGCCCGGGCATTTCGGTGCAGGACCTGCTGGACAGGGACAGCCGGGCCGTGCCCGACTACCTGCGAGAGCACAGCTATGCCTTCCTAGGCGACGATGACGTGCCTTTCTCGCGCTACACGTCCCGCGACTTCTTCGATCAGGAGATCGAGCACGTGTGGACGAGGAGCTGGCAATGGGCGTGTCGCGAGGAGCACCTGCCGGCCCCCGGCGACTATTACGTCTACGACGTCGGGCCCTACTCCGTCATCGTGCTGCGCACAGACACCGGGGAGATCCGGGCGTACCGCAATTCCTGCATGCACCGCGGAACCAAGCTCAAGCCTTCCTTCAGCACGGGCTCCACCGAGGTCATCCGCTGCCCCTATCACGGCTGGCAGTGGAACCTGGAGGGCGAGCTGGAGTCGTTCCCCTGCGAGTGGGATTTCCCCCACGTCGACCCCGAAACCATGGGCCTGTCCCCCGTCCGGGCCGAGCTATGGGGCGGCTTCGTGTTCATCAACCTGGATTCGGATGCCGTTCCGCTCCTGGAGTATCTTGATCCGCTGCCTGAGCACGTGGACAGCAGCGTATTCGAGCAACGCTACGTGGCCATACACATCCAGAAAGAGCTGAACTGCAACTGGAAGATCGCCTCGGAGGCGTTTTTAGAGGCGTACCACGTCATGGAAACGCATCCGCAGCTCATGCGGACCAACGGCGATGCGAACACCCAGTACGACTTCTACGGCGATCACGTCAACCGGCTGATCAACGTCGCCGGCTCGCCGAGCGCTTACCTCGAGGAGCCGATAACCGAGCAGGAGGTGCTGGACCTTTTTCTGGTCGGGGATCGTGAGGATGTCGGCGAAGCGCTCGTGGTGCCCGAGGGCGGCACCGCCCGCCAGGTGATGGCCGAGCACTTTCGCGAGAGCGTGAACGCCTCCGGGGGCCCTGATCTCTCCGAAGTATGCGATTCGGAAATAGTCGACACGATCGCCTACTTCGTCTTCCCTAACCAGCAGTTCTTCTCCGGGGTATCGTTTCCCATCGTTTACCGCTTCCGGCCGCTCGGCATGAGCCACGACCGCAGCCTGTTCGACTTCGTCATCCTCAAAACGCGGCCCGACGACGGCTCTCCGGCACCCACAGCCGAGCCCGTGCGGTTGACGGTGGACGAGTCCTACACCCTGGTGCCGGGCATGGACCCTTATGTCGGCCACGTCTTCGATCAGGACACGGGCAACGTCCAGGCGGCCCAGGAGGGCGCCATGGCTACCGACAAGGCCGGCGCGACCCTGGGCAACTATCAGGAAATACGTATCCGCCATTTTCATCAGACTCTCGGCAAATACGTTGCTGGCAGGATGTAGGAGCGCACGATGACAGACATTTTGATTACCGGCGCAGCCCGCGGTATCGGTTTCGAGTTGGCCAAGCAGTATGCCGGGGCGGGCGACCGGGTCTACGCCACCATCCGGAATCTCGACAGCGCCGGCCAACTGAGCGCATTGGCGGCCGATTTCCCAGAAAACGTGACCGTCCACCGCATGGACGTCGGCGACATGGCGTCGGTGCAAGCCTGCGCGGCCGAGCTCAACGGCGCACCCATCGACGTGCTGATCAACAACGCCGGCGTCTGGGGCGGGCTCGAAACCCAGACCTTTCAGAACATGGACTACGACAACTGGGCGTTCGAGCTAAACGTGATGGCCATGGGGCCCTTTCGGGTCATCCAGACCTTCCTGCCCAACGTGCTTGCCGGGCGGGACAAGAAGATCGTGACGCTCTCCAGCCAGGTAGCCGCCCACGTCTACGATCACGTGATCGGCTATTCCTACGCCAGCGCCAAGGCCGCCGTGAACCGGCTCATGACGGCCCTTGCCACCGAGCTCCATGACCAAGGCATCATCGTCGTTCCCATGCATCCGGGTTGGGTGAAAACCGAGATGGCGGGAGACGTCGCAGACATCTATCCTTCAGAGAGCGCCGAGGGCGTTCGTCGGGTCATCGCCGGCATGACCATGGCGGACACGGGCAAGTTCCTGAAATGGAACGGCGACATTCATCCATGGTAGGGGCACGCGGCATCTGCCGGGCAACCAAAACCCAAGCAAAGCAAACCGATCAGTGGAGGCTAAACCAATGAATACAGGCTACAACCCGGAGTTCAATCCCACCGGAATCGAGGGCGGCATCGATACCAACGCGCTGCCCTGGATCGACCTGCCCCAGGCACCCGGCGTGTCCATCAAACCGCTTCGGGCCAGCAGCGAGTCGGGCATGTTTTCCACGGTGGTACGAATCGCTGGAGGCAGTGAGCTTTCGAGCGTCGTCTACCTCGGCGCCATGGACATGATCGTCCTGTCGGGCCGGCTCACCTACCCGTCGGGACCCATGTCGGGCACATTGGAGCCCGGAACCTGGGGCTACGTGCCAGCCAATGCCCGAGTCGAACGGTTCATCGCCGAAGAGGACACCGAGTTTCTAGCCAATTTCTACGGTCCGGTTGCGTTTCTCGGGGCCGACGGGAGCACGGTCACCAGCCTTCTGACCAGCCTAGATGTGCAGGCTGCAGCGCGCGACCGAGGCATTACCCTGGTGCCCAACACGCTGGCGGAGTGCATGCAGGAGCGGCCTCCCGCCTACCAGGGCCCGATCGAGCCGCTTGCCATCGCCGGCGCGGACTCGAAAGCGTTGGTCGTCGCAGCTGAAGGCATTGCCGAGGACGAGGGCCGGGCCGTGCATCCCCACTTCATCGACACCCGGGCGGTGCCCTGGATCGTCAATCCTGACACGCCGGACCTGGGCCTGAAGATCCTCCGGGTCAGCGAGGAAACCGGCATCACCTCGCTGATCGTGCGGCACAACGGCGTTGCCGGACCCCATTACCACCTGGGCGCCGCCGACTTCATGGTGCTCAGCGGTCATATCGGCTACCGGGCCGGGCCGGCTGAGGGCTACGGGCCGGGCGTATGGTTCTACGAGCCTGCCGGGGCTCGACACGAGGCAACCCAGCGCATCGGTGAGGAAGATCTCATCTACACGGCCAACGTGTACGGCCCGCTGCAGTTCGACGAGGGCCCGGACACGCCCATCGCGGCAGTCTTGTCGTGGATGCAGTACAAGGCAATGGCCGATGCCGGCGGGGTGGATCTGGTGCACAGCACCTTCGACAACGACGCATCGCTGCTGGCCTGGGCGCCCATCGGCAGCGAGGGCGCGCGGCTCTGAGCCCGTCGTCCCGGGACGACGGCTCGCTGCCGGGGGAGATTGACATAGCCACTGACGATCGGCAGGCGATTGCCGACCTGCAGAACCGCTACGCATACGCCATCGACACGGGCTTCTACGACGACCTGGACGAGGTGTTCACCCGGGATGCCGTTGCCGACTACGGCCAAGCCGGGCGTGTCGAGGGCGTGGAGGCGATCAAGGAGACCTGCCGCCACGCGCTGGAGCCCCTGACGGCCGCGCAGCACATCAATACGAACCACTGGGCTATCGTAGACGGGGATCACGCTCGAGCGGGGTGCTATCTGCACGTTCATCAGCACCGCGCAGGCACCCCCGGCGGCGACCATCTGGAGATGGGCGGCCGCTACGAGGACGAGCTCACGAGGACGCCCGAAGGCTGGCGAATCACCGCGCGCAAGCTGACGATCCTGTGGAGCCAGGGGAACCCCGACGTGCGCTGGGAGCGTTAAAGCTCGAGGGTCGAGCCGGTGAGCCGCTCGTAGGCTTCCAGGTATCGACCGATGCTTCTCTCCACGACCTCATCCGGCAACGTGGGCCCGGGGGGCGTTTTGTCCCAATCCCCGGCCGCCACCACGGTCTCCAGATAGTTGCGCACGATCTGCTTGTCGAAGCTGGGCTGCTCCCGCCCCGGTTCCCAATCGTCGGCGGGCCAGAACCGCGAGCTGTCCGGCGTGAAGATCTCGTCGATCAGTATCGGCTCCTCCCGGCCCGGCAGCTGGCCGAACTCGAACTTCGTGTCCGCAAGGATAATGCCGCGCTCGATCGCGTAGTCGCGCGCCTTTCCGTAAAGGCTCAAGGTCGTCTGGCCGAGCCACTCCATCATCTCCCGACCTACAATGCCGACGCCTTCCTCGAAGCTGATGTTCTCGTCGTGCCCGGTGTCGGCCTTGGTCGAGGGGGTAAACAGCGGCTCTTCCAGGCGGTCGCTGTTTTTGAGGCCCTCAGGCAACTCGATCCCGCAAACGGCGCCCGTGCGCTGGTAGTCCTTCCAACCGCTGCCGGTGATGTACCCCCGCGCGATGCACTCGATGGGAACCACCTGAGTCTTGCGGCAAAGCATGATGCGCCCCGCCAGGGCGTCCCGCTGTGCATCGTCGAGCCCGGGAATGTCGGCCACGTCCGTCGAGATCAGATGGTGGTCGACCTCATCGCCAAAGTGGTCGAACCAGAACCGCGAGATCTGGGTGAGGACGACGCCTTTGCCCGGCAGCCCGTTGGCCATAACGACGTCGAACGCGCTGATCCGGTCCGTAGCGATAATCAGCAGCGCTTCCTCGCCGTCATCCAGCGTGACGTCGTAAAGGTCGCGAACCTTGCCCGAGCGGCGGTTCGGCAGATCGAGATTGGTTTCCAGTAGCGCCTGTCTCATCTTTCCCCCATGTTGATTTGAGCCAATTCTTCAGTCCTCAGGCCGTCATCCCGCCGTCCGCCATGTATACCGAGCCCGTGACCCACGCGCTGTCGTCGCTCGCCAGGAAGAGCATCACCTTGGCGATCTCCTCTGGCTCAGCATAGCGCTGGAGCGCGATCCGGGACTGCATCAGGCTCTTCACCTGCTCGCCGCCCCGAGGCGCGATGCCCTCTTCGATGCTGCGCATCATACGCGTCTCCACCGGCGAAGGGTTCACCGTGTTGACGCGAATATTCTGCCCTGCGCACTCACGGGCGGCCGATCGCATCAGCCCGATCACGGCGTGCTTGCTCGTGACGTATGCGGACATGCCCGGAGATCCACCGACGCCGGCCACGGACGAGGTGATGACGATGCTGCCGCCCCCTCGCCGCGCCATGGCGGGGATGGTCGATTTCAGCCCCAGGAAGACGCCCTTGACGTTGACGCCGAGGACCTGATCGAAGCTGGCCTCGTCGTAGTCCACGATGGGCACGGCCACATCGCCTTCGATCCCGGCATTGGCGATGAAGACGTCCACCCCGCCGTAGCGCTCTTCCGCACAGGCGACCATGGCGGCGTTGTCGGCGGCCGTGGTGACGTCGCCGACAAAAAAGCTTACGCGATTGCTGCCGATACCACGTACGGCCTCATCCAGCGCCTGCTCGTCCAGGTCCGCCAGCAGAACGTCAGCACCCTCCGCTGCGAACAGGCGGCCCGCGGCGGCGCCGATGCCCCCGGCGCCACCGGTGATCACGGCCACCTTTCCGTCCAGTCTCCCCATGAACGCCTATCCCCCCGAATCCTCCGGTCAATCCAGCGCGCGCTGAAGGTCCTCCAGGAGATCGTCCGTCTCCTCTATGCCCACGGAAAAGCGGATGAGCGAATCGTCGATGCCCATGCTCGCCCGCCGCTCGGACCCCATCTCGTAGTAGATGGTGTGGGCCACGGGGATCGCGAGCGTGCGGTTGTCGCCCAGATTGCTCGATTTCACGATCACGTCCAACGTGTTCATGAACTCCCAGATATCCACCTCGGCAACCAGCTCGAAGCTGAACAGCGCGCCGGGATGCCGGAACAGCCGGCTTGCCCGTGCGTGCTGAGGATGCTGCTCGAGGCCCGGGTAATAGACGGCTTTGACCTTAGAGTGCGCATCCAGCATCGCGGTCATGGCCGCCGCGTTGGCGCATTGACGCTCCAGCCGCAATCCAAGGGTCTCCGAGCCGATAGCGATGTGATGCGCAGCCTCCGGGGCCAGGGCAGCGCCGAAGTCCCTCAGGCCCTTCTTCTTGATCTGGGTGATCGCCCACTTTTCAGGCGCCCCGGACTTGTAGGTGTCGTAGATGTTGGAAAAGCCCGCCCAATCAAAATGGCCAAGCTCGGTCACCGCCCCGCCCAACGCGTTGCCGTGACCGCCGATGTACTTCGTCAGGCTGTTCACCACGAGGCTCGCGCCCACGCCGGTCGGCAGAAACAGGTAAGGCGAGGTCATGGTGTTGTCCACGACGTAGATCAGCCCGCGATCCGCGCACAGATTCCCGATCTCTTCCAGCGCGGACACCTGAGTACGCGGGTTGGCAATGGTTTCCACGAATACCAGGCGGGTGCGCTCGTTGATGCCCGCTGCCACCGCGTCGACATCGGTGGCGTCCACGAACGTGACGTCTACACCGTGAGTCGCGAAGGAGTTGAACAGGCTGTTGGTATTGCCGAACAGAAATGAGCTCGATACGAAATGATCGCCGTTGCGAAGCAGCGCGAATAGCATGGTGCCAATGGCGGCCATCCCCGTGGAGAAGCACACGGTCTGCAGGCCCTGTTCCATGGTCGAGATCTTGGTCTGCAGGGCTTCTACCGTCGGGTTCACCTGACGGCCGTAGGTGTAGCCGGCCTTGGTACCCTGGAACACGGCGGCAAGATCGCGGGCGTCGTCGTACCCGTACGCCACGGTGGCGTGCACCGGCTTGTGGAGCGAACCGTGCTCGATGACCTCGAGCCGGTCGCTGTGCACGATCTTCGTGGTAAAGCCCTTCATCGGCAACGGCGCGTCGTGCTAAACGGCGTCGGCGGTTTCTGGCTGCTCGTCCAGAACCATGGCTCGGAATGGGTTCTGCTGGAGCATCAGCTTGACCTGATCGGCCGGCACCGGGTCGCTGAATATGAAGCCCTGCACCTCGCTGCATCCCTGGGAGCGCAGATAGCGCAGCTGGGTCCGGTTCTCCACGCCTTCGGCGATGAGGTCGAGGTTGAGGCCCCGGGCCATGGCGACGATGGCGTTGACGATCGAGGCGTCGCCCTGCTCGGCACGGATGTCGCCCACGAAGCTGCGGTCGATCTTCAGCGTGTGGATGGGGAACTGCTGCAGGTAGCTGAGCGATGAGTAGCCGGTACCGAAGTCGTCGATGGCGATCTGCACGCCTAGCTGCCGGAGCTGCTTGAGCTTGGGGATGACCACCTCCATGTCCTGCATCAGGATGTTCTCGGTGATCTCCAGCTTGATGCTGGGAGCATCGATGCCTGCAGTGGCCATGTCGGCGACGAAGCTGTCGACAAAATTCTCTTGCTCGATCTGCGGGGCAGACAGGTTCACCGACAGGCGGATATCTCCCAGCCCCGCACGTCGCCAGCCAGCGACGTCCGCAAAGGCACGGCGCTGCACGAAGGTGTCGATCTGGGTAATCAGACCCGTCTCTTCCGCCATGGGCAGAAAGTCGCCGGGTTCTACCAGCCCGCGCTCGGGATGCCGCCACCTGACCAGGGCTTCGACACCGACGATCTGCCCGGTCTCCAGCGCCACCTGGGGCTGGTAGTAGACCACCAGCTCTTCCTGGGTGAGCCCGTTTCGAAGCTCGCGCTCCATGGAGAGCCGGGTCGAGTACTTGTGGTTCATCTCCTCGGAGAAGAACTGGTAGCTGTTCTTGCCGCGACCCTTGACGTGGTACATGGCGATGTCGGCGTTCTGAATCAGCGCCTCTTCGGTCTCACCGGCTTCCGGGTAAATGGCGATGCCGATGCTGGCGCCAACGAAGAGCTCGTGGCCGTCGATGACGAACGGACCGCCGAGCCGGTCGAGGATCTTGGTGGCGATGACCACCACGTCGTCGCGCGTGCGCACCTCGGGAAGCAGCAGCGTGAACTCGTCACCTCCGAAACGCGAGAGCGTGTCGCCACGCCTGAGGCAGCTCTCCAGGCGGTTGGCCACGGCCTTGAGCAGGCGGTCACCCATGCTGTGGCCCAGGGTGTCGTTGACGATCTTGAAGCGATCGAGATCCAGGAACATCACCGCCAGCTTCCGCTTGCTGCGCCGTGCCTGCTTGATGGCGAGGGACAAGCGGTCCTTGAGCAGGGCGCGGTTCGGCAGGTGCGTGAGCAGATCGTGGTAAGCCTGAAAGCTGATGACCTCCTGGGCCTCCTTCCGGTCGCTGATGTCCCGCGCGATGCCGTAAGTGCCAACGAAGTTCTCCCGCGTGCGCTCCTTGGGGTCCGAATACACGCCCATGGCCGTGAGCTCGGTCCAGATGGCGTGGGCATGGAAGAACCGCGCGCCGCGCCGCGCGTGCCGGCTCTTCAGGCGCATCTCCGCGTTGGTCACGGCCCGATCGCCTGTGCGCCGCTCGTTGAAGACGTTGCGGGCAAGCTCGAGGTGATCGTCGTCCACGAGCTCCGTGTAGTGCTTGCCGATGAGCTGTTCACGGGCGAATCCCAGCAGGCTTTCGACCCGATCGTTTAGGAAGGTGAAGCAGCCGTTTCGATCGAGCATGTAGACCAGGTCGGGAGAGCTGTTGACGATGTAGCGATGCAGCTCCTCCGATTCCTTGAGCTTTTCCTCCATGAGCTCGTTCTGGGCCTCGAGCTGACACTGCCGCAACGCGGTCTCCATGGTCGCGATGAGCTCGCCGGCCTCATAGGGCTTCTTGACGAAGTCGAACGCCCCGCAGTGGAGCGCATGCTTCACCCCGCTGAAACTCGAATCGCCACTGACGACGATGATCTTGCAGGTGAGCTCGTTGCGGTCGGCATAGTCGAGCACATCGTGACCGCTGACCCCTGGCATGATCAGATCGAGCAGAACGACGTCGTAGCTCTTCTCCGCCATGAGATCCAGCGCCTGCTGACCGCCCAGCGCTTTGTCGGGCTCGTAGCCGTGCAGCACCATTAGCTGGTAGAGGCTGTTGAGCAGCTCGGGCTTGTCGTCGACGAGGAGAATCGAAGAGCCCGTCAGCCCGGACCCGGCGCTTTTTCTATTGAGCAATCGGGAGAATGACTCTCGGGGACTGGAGACGTCCGCCGTGGCGCTTTCACTCATACCAGAACTGTCCTACGTCGTGCTCGGCATGCTTGCCAATTGTGACGAATTTTTCCTGCGCTGGATAGGCGCCCGCTCACGACCGCTCATGCTCGTGGCGGAACGGGCGGGGCCACAGCTCGAACACCCGCGACAGCGCGGAGAGCGCCAGCGCGTGCTTGATCACGCCTTGCTGCACGGCGCCGGCCACCTCCTGCTCGCTCATCAGGGTCACCTCGATGGCTTCACCCGGGGTGGGCGCCGGGTCCTGAAGCCGGGACACGCTTACGGCCAGCCAGTGATGGCAGAGATGATCGTGAAACGCGGGGTTCGGCTCGACGGCGCCCAGATACGTCCAATCCCCGCCGCCGTAGCCGGTTTCCTCTAAAAGCTCACGCTGGGCGGCTGCCAGCGAGTCTTCGCCCGGATCGACCATGCCGCCGGGGGTTTCCAGGGTGGTGTAGTCAACGCCGAAGCGGAACTGACGAATCATGACGGAGAGCCCGTCGGCGGTCAGGGCCACGATGTTCACCCAGTCCACGGACTCCAGGACCAGCCGTCGGAGCACGGCGTCGTTGCGCGGATTGCGCATCCTGTCGAAGCGGGTCTTGAACAGAATCAGGTCGTCACCGTACTCCGAACCCAGGCGCTCCCAGCGCAGCTCCGAATCCTCGCTCATTCTCCGTACCCCGTCAGTTCCATGTAGCCCCGGCCAACGCGTCTGCCCGCCATGTCGAATACGCCCACCAGCCCTTCCCAGTAGGAAACGCTGGTCTGCATGCGCTGATCGGGAACGGCGGCGCGGATGCGCAGCTCACGATCAGGCGTGTGCAGGCGCCATTGCAGCGGCCAGGAAACGCCATCTTCGTCCTCCCAGAAGATCTCGGGCTCGAGCTCGAAGTCTTCCGCCGCCAAGGGAAACTTCGTGCCGCTCGGATCGAACAGCACCGCGTGATCGTAACGATCCCGGGTCCCGTCCGCATGCCGGAGCTGATAGGCCATGATCTCCCAGCTATCGTCGAGATGAAGGGCAAACCAGTCCCACCCCACCTGACCGCCGGAAAGAACGCTGGTGCTCCATTCCCTGTCGATCCAGGCCCGCCCGCTGACCTGATGCTCAACCTCGCCGATGCGCAGCGTGCCCCACGCTCTGAGCCGCGGCAGAGAGTAGTAGTAGGACGCCTGCTCCGGGCCCTTGGCGCTCAGCCCCCGATCACCCTGCAGAACGGGTCCCTTCAGCGCATCCAGCTGCAGGTCGACGGCAAACGCGTCCGCGTTCACCGTCAGGCGCTGCTCGTCGAAGCCGCCGCTGCGACCGGCGAGCTCCCAGCCGTCCACCCAGACCCGAAACGGCTTAGCGGTGGCGCCCGCAATGCCCGGATGTCCCCGCGCTATGCGCTCCTCGTGCCAGTGCCGCTGCTCCACGACGCCGGTGACAGCCGCGTGCGCCAGATAGACCTGGTTGGACAGCCACGGGCTGGCGTTCCCGACGGTAGGCGCCAACGCCTGGCGGAACACGGTGAACTGCAGCCCGAACTCGGCGCCGAACTCGTTCTGAACGTTTGCGGTCAGGTACCACCACTCGCTGCGAAAGCCGGGATGTGGACCGTGGTCCCGGGGAAACCTGATCGGCACGACGGTCTCTGCCCTGGCGAAACCCTGCAGATCCGTCCCGCCCAGCACGCTGCTCAGCCGCAATGACCCTTCGCCCATGCCGCCGTCAGCCCGGTCATCCCGTTGACATCCCGGCCCAAGGAGCAGCAGGGACAAGAGCACGGCCAGGAGGCTGAAGATACGCATCCGGTGTCAGACCTCCCCGGCCGAATCGCGCGGCGCAGGCAACAGGCCCGCCAGAACGGCAGCGCCGACGCCGAGCACCAGCGGCACCGCGATGTCGCCGAGCGCGAGGCGCAAATCCACCGTCCAGCCAAACGCTCTGGGGTTGATCACCGCGCACAGCAGCCATGCCATGAGCAGCCCGAGCGGCAGGGCCAACGCCACCGCAACGCCGCCGATTCCCAGCGCGCGGCGCAGGGCGATCCCGGTAAGCTCGCGCCCGGTAACCCCGAGCATGACAAGTAGACGCACGCCTTGCTGCTGATTCAGGCGCAAGGCCACGAGCGAGTTGTGGACCCCGATGGCGGCAACGAGCAGCGCGAGCAGGGTCAGGGAAGACGTGATGGCAAACGTACGATCGAAGATCTCCAGGGCGACCTGGCGCATCCGCCCGCGAGGTTCCACGTCGAGCCCGGGAAAGGCCGCGACCAGGCGCCCCTCGAGATCGGCACTGCCGTCCTCGGCGTCAATCCCCAGCGAGACGCTGAGCCGGTCGTGGATGAGCTCCACCCCCATGCCAGCAGCGACCGCCTCATCCACCAAGACGCGGTATCCGGCTTCGCCAAACCCGCTGAAGATGCCCAAGATGCGGAGACCCCGACCGAGAGCCAGACGGTCGCCGACTCGCGCGTCGAGCAGGCCCGCAAGCCTTTCGCTGATCAGCGCTTCTCCCGAACCCAACGGACCCGAGACGCCGTATCGGGCCGCTTCCGACTCGGTAAAGGGCGAGTAGCCAAGCACGATGGGCACGGTGCCCACGCGCTGCCGAGCGCTTCCATACGGCTGCACGTGAACGACCGACGGCTGCTGGAGAAGCCACCGGCGGACGTCGGCGAGATCGCGCCCGTCACCGTCCACGTACAGGTCGTGCGCGAGCCGTTGATCTAGCATGCGTGCGAAGTCGGTGCGGAAGCTGTCCACCATGAGCCCCACGGCCATGCTGGTGGCCACGGCCAGTGCCAGCGCGCCGACAGCCACGGACAGATCCCGCGGGTACCAGACCACCTCGCGCAGAGCGTGCCGGTCGAGAAGCCGCCCGGGCAACCGCGCGCGCAGCCGCCCCCGCAGCCTGACCGCCGAAGCCCGCAGGGCATCAAGCAGGGGCTGGACGACGATCACCACCAGCATTCCCAGGGCGAGCACGGCGGCAAAGCCGCCCAAGAGACCCGTCTGTGGAAGGACGACGCCGCCAATGGCCACCGCCAGCAGCACGCCGGCTACGATCCCTGCGGGAGCTTCCGAGCCCGACCGCCACTCGCGGCGACAGGACATCCACGCGCTAAGCGCGCCAACGCCCATGCCCGACAGGCCAGCCTTGAGCACGAGCCACGTCGTGACCGGCGGCCATTGCCCCGCTGCGTCTGCGGCCAGGGTCGTCATGGCCCCGAGGCCGCGCGCCAGCATCAATCCGGCAATCAAACCGGCAACGCTCGCGACCGCCCCCAGCAGGAGAAAGGCGCCCACGAACCCACGGGTCAGCTCGGCCCGGGATACGCCCATGGCTTCGAGGCGATCGTTGAGCGGCCGACGACGACGGTGCCAGATGATGGCTATCTGGTAGATGAGAAACCACGCCACCACCAGAACGAGCAAACCCAGCGCGCCCACGTTGAAGACCACGGACCGGGCGAACGCCAGTGAGGGTTGCTCCGCCGATACCGGCCGGGCGCTCCATCCCTGTGGCTGCCATCGCCCTTCCCGGTCAGCAAATCCGGCCGAGATCCCCGGGAGCACCAGCTCGGCCAGCTCGCTGATCCGCGCGTAAGGGTCCGAACGGCGCACGCCGACGTAGCTGAGCGAGTTCACCGGCGCATCCAGCAGCGCCTGAGCAATGCCCAGATCGGCGAGCACGAGCCCACCGAGATCGGCGCCGAGCACGCCCTCCACCCGGTACGACGCGCCGCCGACGTCGATCGTCTCGCCCGCCAGGACGCCGAAGCTCTCGTCGACGAGCAATCGGCCCCCGGCCACCAGCGCTCGACCATCGATCCCCGAGCCCGCGATCGTCAAGCCGACGGCCGCAATCCAGTCGACGCCAACCACGAGCGCTCGGCGCCCGGCGATCACCCGCTGACCCTCCAGCATCGGAACCAGCGCGCGGACGTCCGTATACTCGCCCGCTCGCCACCGCGCCCGAAGCGCAAAGTAGTCGGCATCGGTCAAGGGTTCGCCGTCGCGATCGAGGAGCTCGGTGAGGCCATCTAGATGCGGCAGGCCCACCATCTCCAGCGAGGCGTTGATGCGCGATCCGATCTGATGCACCGCCACGACGGCGGCAACGCCCAGCGTCAACCCGAGCAGCACCGAGAGCGTGCTCCACCGCGCGCGCAGGAGGAACCGCCGCTGGCTGAGCCCTAGCAGGCTCACGCCGCTCCGGCGCCCAGCCGCAGCACGTGGTCTGCCCGCGCTGCGATCGCCTCATTGTGCGTCGCCACAAGCATGGCGGCGCCTTGGGCGCGCACCTCGCGCCACAGAAGCTCGATCACCAGATTGGCATTGTCGCCGTCCAGATTGCCCGTGGGCTCATCCGCCAGCACCAGCAGCGGCTCGTGGGCGAGGGCCCGGGCGATAGCCGTGCGTTGACGCTCCCCACCCGATAGGTTGTCGGGTATCTCGTCCAGGCGGTCTTCCATCCCCAAGTCGGCGAGCCGCTGCATCGCCGGCGCCTGCAGATCGCTGCGGCCGGTCAGCTCGAGCGGCAGCAGCACGTTTTCCAGCACCGTGAGCGTTGGAACCAGGTTGAAAAACTGAAAGACGTAGCCGAGCCGCCGCCGTCTGAGATACCCGCGCGCCGCATCGTCAAGCTCATCGATCCGCAGGGTGCCTTCCGGCGTGGTCAGCTCAACCCGACCCGCATCCGGCAGCACCAGGCCGGCGACGACATTCAGCAACGTGGACTTGCCCGAGCCGCTGGGCCCGACGACGGCGAGGATCTCCCCGGCACCCAGCTCGAAGGAGACCTCGTCCAGCACACGCCGCTCGGCGTCTCCGTCCACATACCGCTTGGCGAGGCCGGCGACGGTGAGAACCGGGCTCATGAATCTACCTTCATCGCAGCGGGTGCATGCCCTGATCGCGCAGATCGGCCGTCAACTCGTCGAGGTGCGCCTCCGCAGCCACGTCGTCCAGCATCCGGGAAACTCCCGAATACCGCGCGATGGTCTGCAGGGTGGTCAGGGTGGGCGCGATCATCTGCCATCGCCCCGTCTGGTGAAGCTCGAGTGCTCTGCCCGGCGCCACCCAGGCTTCGGCCGCGGTTTCCCACGCATGCCTATCGGTGACCTGACCGGAGGGCATGTGAGCGATAAAGAATCGTGTATCGAAACGCCGTGGCGCCACCTCCGGCGTGATCCAGTGGCTGAAGTAATGAGCGCGGTCGGCCCGAATGACCAGCCCTTCCCGTCGGCACATGGTCGCGAAATCCATCTCCCCGGCAACGAGCGCGTGGCGGTGAGCGGCAAAGCGCTCCGCCTCCGCATCCGTTCGCGGCGTGAAGAGCTCGCCGTCGCGGTCCGCCAACAGCACGCCACACTCTTCGAAACACTCACGGATGGCGGCTACCCAGTATCGCAACCCGCCCGAATTGACGCCCAGGCGCGCGGAAGCCGTATCGTCGTCCAGGTCCGTGACAAGCTCGGGCACGAAGTCCGCCGCGTCCACCTTGCCCCCCGGAAACACGTGCAGATCAGGGAAGTCGACCCCGCCAGGACGCTGAACCATGAACACTTCGGGCCCGTGGCCGACGTCGCGAACCAGCAGAATAGTCGCCGCCAGTCTGATGTTGTCTTTCTCGAGTGGCTGCATATGCAAGGAGTGATATCAGATTGCCATCTCTTGTTGGGTCCCGCGCGCGAGGCTACTCTGAGCCCGACCACGCGACCAGATGTCAAGAGATGAAAGAAAAACCGTACAAGGTCCTCGTGCGTCTTCCGCCGGAAATGCGCGACCTGCTCGCCCAGTCGGCACGACACTACCGGCGCAGCATGAACTCCGACATTGTAGCGCGTCTGTACGAGTCATTCAGGGGGATCGCAGATGCAACCCGCGAGCAGGGGCTCGCACCACCCATGCACGATCAGTTCGAGCAGCTGTTCAGAGCCGACCTCAGCCCGGAGGAGCAGAGCCTGGTCAAGGCCTTCCGCCGACTGAACAAGGATCAGCAGCTGGCGCTGCTGGCCCTACTCAACTGAACCCCAGGCCCAGGAATCACGTCATGCCGCTCTCGCCATACAAGCACCCGACGACTATCTGCCTCGTCGACGACAATCAGTCCTTTCTGGACAGCATGATTCTTGAGATGCCCAGCAACTGGGCATGCCGGGCCTTCACGGATCCCCACGCGGCACTCGAGTTCCTGAACCAGCCGGTCATGCTTGCTCCCCTGGCGGAGCGATGCTTGAGCTCACATAAGTCTCCGGGCTCCGATGCGGTCATCCATCTCGACCTCGGCCTCATCGAGCAGGAGGTCAACCACCCCGAGCGATTCAGGCGCGTATCGGTGGTGGTGGCGGACTACGCCATGCCCTCGATGAACGGGCTGGAGCTATGTGCTGCGACCCGGGACCCCCACCTACGCAAGGCGATGCTTACCGGCGTCGCGGACGAGAAGGTGGCCGTTGAAGCGTTCAACGCCGGCCTGATTCACCGGTTCATCCCGAAGCACGGGGCCTCGGCTACCGGCACCGCGCGCGACTACATCGCCGAGCTGCAGGACGAGTACTTCGGGCAGTACACGGCCCTGCTGCAGGGCACGCTGGCCGTGGGCAAGCCGGGCTTTCTCTCCGATCCCGACGTCACCCGGTGGACGGAGGACCTGATGCGTTGCGAACGGCTGGTGGAGTACTACCTGGTCAACGACCCGCCAGGCCTCGTTCTGCTCAGCAGCGACGGCAGGATATTCAGGGCATTGATCCTCGACGCCGCCGACATGAAAAGCCAGCTCGACCTCGCGCGCCAGCATGGCGCTCCCGACCCCATCGTCGAGGGGATCGCGGAGCATCGCCACGCCGCCCTGCTCCTGGGCGACTCCCCGGCCGACTACTACGGTTCCGAGCGCTTTCCCTGGGAAGAGAAGGTCTGCGCGCTTCAGCGCGCGGGCCGTCACGGGGAGTGGCTCGTCGGCGTGGTCAGGGATGCGCCGGTCGACATCGATTTCGACCCGCAGGTTGCTTCCTACGACGCCTACCTTGCGACCTTCGAGCGCTGAGAGAACGTCGTCCGGCGGCCGCGCCGCGATCTCGTTTCAGCGGATGAGCATAGCGCTGGCAGAGATTCAGCGATCCCGCCTCAACGGGCGTAACGCGTTTTCAGCGCCTCTGCGTGATCTTCGAGCTCGGCAAGCAGCTTCTCGCGCCTGGGGTCCTGGTGTTCGGCGTTCTGCCGGAGGCGGTCCAATCGAGCGTCAAACTCGCGCAGCGTGAGCCACGGGGCGTCGTCCGCGTTCAGCTTGTCACTGACGAACTCGTGCCAATCCTGCCGCTCCTCCTCGTTCAGCAGCTCCGCGAAGCTGCGCGACTTCAATCGAGAGGACAGCGAAACCAATCGGCGATCGGCGTAGTCGAGGTCCAACCACTTCCCGTGGGCGAGCGAGTCCTGAAGGCTGGCGCAGCGACTTCGGTCCGCATCCTGGAGAAAGGCGTCGTATAGCGCCGCTTCCACGTCCGCCGCTTCCGGAAGAGGGCGATCGCCATAAACGCGCATGATCTTCCGAGCGAGGCCGGGCCGGGCGAGGCGCCGCTGCCGCTCCTTGATCTCCCGACGGTCGAAGCCGATCCGGTCCCAGTTCTCATCGGTCATCACCTCGATGCCCGCCACGAACGGGCAACGATTGATCCGGATCTCCTTGAGCGGAGGGCGCTGCGTGGAACCCTCCTTGAAAAGCTCCGCCCGGATCTGCTCGTCGGACCAGCTGATCAGCGGCTCCACGTCCTCGCTCAGGTCGACGACGACGATGGAGTTGCTGTTCTTCGGGTGTCGGCAAACCGATACCACCGGCGCGGCGCTGTAGCGGCTGCGCGGGTACATGCCCGAGACGTGCAGGCAAACACGCGCTCCGAAGGGCTCGAGCAGCTGCTTTACCTGCTTCTTGGACCGGCTATTGAAGTAGTAGTCGAACAGCTTCGGCTGCTGCTCGCGAATCAGGCGCGCGAGAGCGATCGTCGCGCGCACGTCGGACATGGCGTCGTGAGCCTGACCGTGCTCGAGGTCGTTGGCTTTCGTGAGCAGCTCCAGCCGGTAAACGGGCAGGCCTTCGTCGTCGGTGGGCCAGCGGATTCCTTCCCGCCGCAGCGCGCCCGTCGCCCGCACCAGGTCGATGATGTCCCAGCGCGAGTTGCCGTTCTGCCACTCCCGGGCGTAGGGATCCAAGAGCATGCGGTAGAACCCGAACCGGATGAACTCATCGTCGAAGCGCAGGCTGTTGTAGCCTGCGACGCAGGTCTGGGGTGTGGAAAAGAGCTCGTTGATGCGCGTCATCGCCTGCCACTCGCTCACCCCTTCGCGGCGGGCGACGTCGGGGGTAATGCCCGTCACGAGGGTGGCTTCCGGGTTTGGCAGCACGTCGTCCGGCAGCTCCACGTAGGTGCAGTACTCGTCCCCCACGGGGTTGAGTGACAGGTCCGTACGTAGCCCGGCAAACTGGATCACGCGATCCCAGCGCGGCTCGATCCCCGAGGTTTCAAGGTCGTACCAGTAGTAGCTGCCTGCCATTGCTTCCTATAACCTTGGCTTCCCATGTCGGCTTCGAACGCAAAGCGAATCGCGCTCCCCGCTGGGCCCATTCTCGCACTGTTCGCCGGATACCTCATGTACTCTACGGGCACCCCCCCGGCGGCGGCCATCACCCTCGGCATCACGGTGATCTGCGTGGTGTGGTGGGTATTCGAGCCCATCCCCATACCCGCCACGTCAGTGCTTCCCCTTGCCCTGTTGCCGCTTCTGGGCGTTCTGAGCCCGCAGCAGGTCGCCCACGCCTACGGGCACCCGCTCATACTGCTGCTGCTCGGCGGGTTCATCCTGTCCACCGCCCTTGCGCGCAACGGCGCCCATCGACGAATCGCGCTGACCATGGTGCGCGCCTTCGGCGGCAGCAGCAGCCGGCGACTGGTTTTCGGCTTCATGGCGGCAAGCGCGGTGCTGAGCATGTGGATATCCAACACGGCCACCACGCTCATGCTTCTGCCCGTGGCGCTGGCGGTGCTCGAAAAGGCCGAGGACCCAAAGCTTGCCACGCCGCTGCTACTCGGCATCGCCTACGCCGCCAGCATCGGCGGCATCGGCACACCGATCGGAACGCCGCCCAACGTCGTTTTCATGGGCGTGTACAACGATCTCGGCCTGGGCCAGATCGGCTTCGCAGACTGGATGTCTTTCGCCGTGCCCGTGGTGCTCGTTCTGCTTCCCATCGCTGCCGTCTGGTTAACCCGTCGGCTTGGCCACCAGGGCACCGTGGACGTGCCGGAGGTAGGCGCCTGGCAGGCCGGCGAGGTTCGGGTTCTGCTGGTATTCGCCGTCACCGCCGCGGCATGGATCACCCGCAGCGAGCCCTTCGGGGGGTGGACGGCGCTGCTGGGCCTGGCCCAGACGAACGACGCCATGGTCGCTCTGCTGGCGGTGGTGATCATGTTCATAGTTCCCGACGGGAAGGGCGAGCGTCTGCTGGACTGGGAAACCGCGGCCGAGATCCCGTGGGGCATGCTGATCCTGTTCGGGGCCGGGTTGGCCATCGCTGGCGCGTTCACCGCTTCCGGCCTCAGCCAGACCATCGGCTCGATGCTATCCGGTCTGGCCACTCTGCACGTGTTGCTGATCATGCTCACGATCTGCCTCACGGTCACCTTCCTCACCGAAACCACGAGTAACACGGCGACCACCACCCTGCTGATGCCGATTCTCGCCGCGGGTGCCGTGGGCGCGGGCATGCCGCCCGAACTGTTCATGATTCCCGCGGCGATGAGCGCGTCCTGCGCGTTCATGCTGCCCGTGGCCACCGCCCCCAATGTCATCATGTTCAGCACGGGCCGCGTCGCCATCGAGACCATGGCGAAAGAGGGCTTCGCACTCAACGTCATCGGCGCCGGCGTCATCGCCACGCTCTGCTTCCTGCTGCTCACGTAGGGCTTCGATCGCTTCGGCCCTGGGCTCGGGAGCCAACCGCGCCAGCGCCTCGACCTTCTCGAAGAATCGCTCCCAATCTCCCGAAGCCTCGGCGAAAACGGCGGCAAACGCCGGCACGTCGTCGTCGTAGGTCGACAACGAAACGAGAAACGCGTTGTTCAGCCTGGCCAGGACGTCGTCGTATCTTCCGGACCCGTACCTTTCGAGGTCTTCCCGGTAACAGGCTCTCGCACGGGAAATGAGCCGGGGCTTGGTAGCTCGCTTCTCGGCTTCGCTGAGATCGCTGGTGTACAGCTCGTCCAACGCCTGTCGGGTCTCAAGCAGAAGCCGCATCAGCGCGGGCCAGTTTCGGCCCCGATCAAGAAACGCATCCGCAGCGTTCGCCCCCTGGCGCTCCTCGATCCAGCTCCGCGCGCCCTCTCTGCCGACGAAGGTCGCAAACGCCTCGTTGAACGCGACGTCACCCGACACCCAGACTCTGGAGTGCGCCAGCTCGTGAATCAAGAGCTCGGCCAGCCTCTCCTCGGGCCAGCGAATGAACGTGCTGAGCAGCGGATCCCGGAACCAGCCGAGCGTGGAGTATGCCGGCACGCCGCCCACGTAGACGTCCAGGCCTTTGCCTTCTAAGTCCGCCGCGAACCGCTCGGCACGATCCTGCTCGAAGTAGCCCCGGTAGGGAGCGCAGCCGACGATGAGGTAGCACCAGGTTTCGGCCACCAGGCTGAGCTCGGGCGCCGCAAACACGTTCCAAACCACGAAAGGCCGTTCCAGCTCGACGTACGCGGCGTAGCTGCCGCCCGACTCGAGACCCAGCCTGCGTTCGGCGAAAACCAGCACCTCCCGGCTGGAACGCAGGCCGGCGAGGAGCCCCGCTTCGCGCTCATCGGGATCTTCAATGGCTTCGAGGTGCGCGAGCACCTCGTCCACAGGCTGCCCTGCCGTGGAGATCCGAAGCTGACCACTCATGGCCTGGGTGTAGTAGCCCAGGCTCGCACAGCCGGCCAGGCAGGATGCGATCAGGGCCGCCATCAGCAGGCGCGCGGACGCCGCGCCTGGGCGTGCGCGTGCTGTGCTCGTCTGCGTTCTCAAGCCGGGATCCTCCAGGCAGTAGCGCGAAGTCAGCACCTATGATAAGAGGGATTCGTGGCGTTCCTGAAAGGCATACTGGCAACGACGCTGGTGGCGTTGAACACCGTCGCGCTGTGCATCCCGCTGTTCTTGGTCGCAGCCGTGCGTGCGGTGAGCCCGGCGGCGCTCAAACGGTGGTTCAGCCGCAAGCTCGACCGCTGGATCATCGACGGTTGGGTCGCTACGAATCGAGCCTGCTTCGGCTTCCTCGGGCTGTGCAAGGTGGACGTGGAGTGGCAGGGCGCCGAGCATCTCGACCGGGACAGGTGGTATCTGGTGATCAGCAACCATCAAAGCTGGACGGACATACTCCTGCTGCAGACGTCCCTGTACGGACACATACCGCCCATCAAGTTCTTCACCAAACGTCAGCTCATCTGGATCCCCTTCATCGGCCTGGCCATGTGGTTGCTCGGGTTTCCCTACGTGCGACGCATGACCAGGGAACAGATCGCCAGAAAGCCGGAGCTCGTGCGGGCAGATCGCGACGCCACCCTCGCCGCCTGCGAGGAGTTCCGCCATCACCCCACCACCGTATTGAACTTTCTAGAGGGCACGCGCTTCACGCCTGCCAAACATGCCCGCCAGGAGGCCCGCTTCAATCGCCTGCTCAATCCGAAGATCGGCGGGTTGTCCTACGTCCTCAACGGGCTGAGCGAGGAACTCGACCGTCTGGTCGACGTCACCATCACCTACCCGCAGGGTACCCCGACCTTCTGGGAGTTCATGCAGGGCAAGTGCCCGGAAGCGCACCTGCTGGTGCAATGCCGGGAGATCCCGCCGGAGATCAGGGCGCAAGCGGACGACGGCGAGCAGCGCGAGGCCCTCGCGCCCTGGGTCGAGGCGCTGTGGCGCGAAAAGGATACGCGCCTGACCACCCAAACGGCAGCGGTCTGATGTATCAGGAATACTTTCAGCTCAACCAGGCGCCCTTCTCCATCGCGCCGGATCCGAACTTTCTCTATCTGAGCGCCGGGCACAGCGAAGCGCTCGCTCACCTGATGTACGGCTTCTCACACGGCGGATTCGTGCTCATCACGGGAGAGGTGGGAACCGGCAAGACGACGCTGCTCCGTAACCTCATCAAGCAGACCCCGCCGGATCTGGACGTGGCGTTCATCCTCAACCCGCGCCTCACCGTCAAAGAACTCCTCGAGACCCTCTGCGACGAGCTGGGCGTTTCCTACCCGCAGGGTTCGAACCCGACGGTCAAGCAGTACATCGACGCGCTCAACCAGCACCTTCTGGCGACCCACGAGAAGGGCCGGAGCACGGTAGTCATCATCGACGAAGCCCAGAACCTATCGCCCGCGGTGCTGGAGCAGATCCGCCTGCTGACCAACCTGGAAACGGACGAAAGAAAGCTGCTGCGTATCATCCTGCTGGGCCAGCCCGAGCTCGGCGCCCTGCTCGACCGCACGGAGCTCCGCCAACTCGCCCAGCGGATCACCGCACGCTATCACCTCGGCGCCCTCAACCGGGAAGATACCTATGCCTACGTGGTGCATCGCGTGGCGCGCGCAGGCGGCAGCGCGAAGCTGTTTTCCCGGGGCGCGCTGTCGCGTCTGTTCAAGATCTCGAAAGGGGTTCCCAGGCTGATCAACGTGGTCGCCGACCGGGCGCTGCTCGGGGCCTACGTGGAGGGCCGCCACCAGGTGACGGGTCGAATCGTCGGCCGGGCAGCCCGGGAAGTGCTGGGGCGTCGGCCTCGCTACCGCCTCTGGATCGGGGTCGGGGTCACCTCGGTCTCGGCAGCCGGCGTCGCCTGGGCATACCTCAACCTGCCCGAGGTGCTGGACGGATGGGAGCCCACGATTCCCGCCATCTCCTCACCCGCCGGGCAGCCTGAAAACCAGCCGGCCCCCGTCCAGCCAAGCGAGCCCAACCCATCGGCTAGCAGGCCCGTTGAGGGGTTGGAGCCCGCCACGGCCGCGGGCGGAAACCCGAGCCCCCAGCCAGCCACGGAATCCGAGGCAGAACGCTCGGTCGACGCGGCAACGCTGACGGCGACCACGGAGACGCCCCGCACACCGAGCCTCACGGTCGAGCCGGAGATCCAAAGGCCTCCCATGAGCAGCTTTCAGTCCCAGCGACGGGCCTACGCCGCCGTGTTCAGCGCGTGGGGCGCCGACTACCGAACGGCCCCGGCAAGCATGATTCCCTGCAACTTCGCTCCCTCCGCGGGGCTGCAGTGTCTGGGGCTGCGCGGCAGCTGGAGCGACATAGAGGCCATGAACCTGCCCGTGGTGCTGGAGCTGTGGGATAGCGAGGGGGCGCCCTACTTCGCCGCGGTGACGCAGATGCGCGACGGCCAGGTGACGCTGCATCTAGGGGACACCGTGCTTGGGGTGACGCCCAGCGCGCTCCGCGATGTCTGGTTCGGCCAGTACGTGGTGCTGTGGCAGACGCCGCCCCAGTACCGGGGCAGCATCAGCCAGGGCAATTCCCACCCGTCGGTCGGCTGGCTCAGGGTCCAGCTGGGCGCGCTGATGAGTGACGACCTGTCGACCGGGCAGCCCGAGTACTTCGACCCCGCTCTGGACGAGGCGGTGAGGGACTTTCAAGACGCCGAGGGCCTGCTGACCGACGGCATCGTCGGCCCGGCCACCTGGATCAGATTGTCCGCGCGCCTGGATCTTCCCGCCCCGAAGCTGGATAGCTGACCATGTCGTACATTCTCGACGCGCTGAAGAAATCGGAGGCCGAGAACGATCCGGCAACTGCCGCGAGTCTGGCGCTGACCCAGCAGCGCGAATCCGCGCGCAACCGCACCATCGCGGCCCTCGTCGTCGTCGCACTGTTGGCCAATGCGGCGGTACTGCTGTGGATATTTCGGCCCGATCCGGGAGCGTGGCAGGAACCGACTCGCCAGTCTCCGGCCGCGGGCGAGCCGACGATCGATCCCGTGGCAGCAAGCGTGCCGGAGGCCCGACCGGCAAGGCCGGCGGAAGCTTCCCGGCCGGAGGCCGGCATCTCCAGCGAGGTTGCGGCCGCCGAAGTGGCCACGGTCGATGTGGCAGACGCCGTCGATGCGCCGCCGGAGTCGGCTCCTCAGGCCACGTCCCCGCCGCCCGCCAGAATCAGGACCCAGCTGGCCGACCTGCCGGACGATCCGAAGAGCCGCTTTCCGGGACTCGCGTTCTCCACCCACGTCTATGCCGAGGATGCGGTGCTGAGAGCCGTCGTCGCCAACGGCACGCGCCTGCAGGAAGGCGACCGGTTGAACGATGTGACGGTGGAAGAGATCACCGAAGACGGCGTCATCCTGGCGTTCGAGAACTACCTGGTGGAGATCCCCGTCATCGAGTCGTGGCAGTAGGGATCAGACGGCCTTCCGCGACGAGCGGTGGCCGGCCCAGCTATCTAGATAGATGCCGCTCTCGATGAACACGCGCACCATGTCGGCATCCAGCAACCCCAGGCCGGCTTCTTCCTCGAGAATGTTGAGCGCCGCCTGAGCCGAGACGGCATTCTTGTAGGGCCGATCCATGGCCGTCAGCGCATCGTAAATGTCACAGACGGTCATGACCCGACTCGCAAGCGGTATCTCGTCCCCGGACAACCCCATCGGATAACCGCTGCCGTCGAGCTTCTCGTGATGGGCTCCGGCGATGGCAGGCACCTGAGCGAGCTCCGGAGGCCACGGCAGAACGGCCAGGAAATCTCTCGTGTGCCGCACGTGTGATTCGATCTCCAGCCGCTCCTCGGGCGTCAGGCTGCCCTTGGGGACGGATAACGCCAGCATCTCCTCATCGGTCAGCAGGGCGTCCGCGCCAACGTGCATCTGGTCCAGGGCGTAGGCGCGCAGCCGGCGCAGGTCACTATAGTCGCCGTCGTCGTGGACCTTCGGCGAGTTGACCCGCTCGATGCAGGCGTAGAAATCGTCGAGCGCCTGAATGCCGGATTGAAGCTCCCGATGAACCCGGCGCCGCGCGACTTCCAGATCCACGGCTTTGTCATGCAGCAGCTCGAGCTCCCTCTCGACCGCTCGTCTGCGCAGGCGCTCCTTGTGGATCTCCAGCCGGCAACGGATCACCTCCAGGCGGTCGCCCGAAAGCTTGTTGGCTTTGAGGAGAATGTTCTCCCGCACGCCGACCTTGCCGAAGTCATGCAGCAGGGCGGCGTAGCGCACCTCCCTCAAGTGGTCATCGGAGAACGTCAGGTCGCGAAATCTCGCCAGGCCGGAACATGGCAGATGCTTGAGGAGCGACAGCGTCGACTCGGCCACGCGGAACGAGTGCCCGCTGGTGGAGGGGTCCCGCTGCTCGATGGCTTTCACCGACGCCTGGACAAAACTCTCGAACAGCCTTTCCACGTCACGGATCAGCAGGTTCTTCTGGATCGAGACCGCGGCCTGGCTGGCGATGGCGCGAAGCAGCTCGACGATCTCGTCCCCGAAGGGGATGGGCTCGTCACCGGTGGGGTCCATCCGGTTGATGAACTGCAGCACGCCGACAATCCGATGCCGGTGATCGCGCATCGGCAGCACCAGCATGGACCGGGTCCGATAGTTCATTTCCTCGTCGAAGGAGCGGTTGAAGCGATAGGGCGCGTCGTCGGGGATTTGGTAGGCGTCGGGAATATCGAGCGCCTCTCCGGAGACCGCAACGTATCCAGCGAGGGATTCCGCCGAAACCGGCAGGCGCTGCTCGACGAACGGCACGTCGACGGAGTCGTTCTGCGCCAGCTTGAAGACCAGCGACGACCCGCCATCATGTTCTTCGATCAGATACAGCGAGCCCGCGTCACACTCGGCCAGCCGGCGTGCCTCGAGCAGAATGGTCTCCAGCAGCTCGTTGAACTCCATTCGGGTGGAAAGCGAAAGCGCGATGTCGGACAGCTGCCCCATGCGCTGGCGCCGGGCGGCCACTTCGCGGTACAGCTCCATGATCTTGAGGTTGCGACGCCAGTGAAGCTCTCCATGCCGCAGCAGCTGGTCCAGGGCAGACTCCGCGATGGAACCGCTCAACGCCAGATCGACGCCCCCGACGGCGGACTCCGCAACGAACAGGGCTTGAGGGTACTGGCGGCGGGGAATCGGGCCGTCGGAGCCCAGCAGCAACACGACCGCCGCCGTGCCGTCCACTTCCTCCTCGGAGGCCTCGGCCACCTGGCGCACCTGCCATCCCGCGCGAAGGGCGAGTCGACTCAGCACCGCCTGGCACGAAGGCGTTTGTGCCCCCGCATCGGGCACACCCAGGATGCACAAACTAGGCGCCGCGGCGGCGCGCTCGGCAGCCGACATGATGGCTTTCCGGAGATGACCAGCCGCTCAGTATGGAGACCAATCGGCCGGCGTTGGGGGACGCCGATCACACAATCGGCGTGCTGGGCCTTCAGAAAATCATAGATTCGACGATGACAGGAGCTGGTTGAGCTGGCGCTCAATGTCGGCGAGCCGGGAGTTGAGCTGGAGACGATAGGCGTCGATGGCGGCAACCGCCTGCTCATTCTCGCTGACGCGGCCGGCAAGCCCCGACTGCAGCCCGGCAACCGTCTGCTGGGCAACGTTCAAGTTGTCCGCCAGCTCGCGTTGCCCGGCCACCATCCTCTGCATCTGAAGGTCGATGCCGGCCAGCTGATCGATGATCGCTTGTTGCTGAGCAAAGGCCGTTTCGTGCCGCCCGACGGCTCCGGCGAGCTCAGCGTTAGTCGCCTTCACCTCGTCGAGCGTCTTCTGCAATCGTCCGAGCGCGGCCTGGTTGTCCTTGATCCACTTGCGATTGCGCTCGTTGGAAACCGCCCAGAGCTTTCGTATCTCCGATTCCCAGAAGCCGATCTGCTCCTGGGTATCCTGGCCGGTTTCGGCCATAGCTTCGTCGGTGACCCTGAGGCGATCCTCTAAAACGACTATCCGATCTTCGGCGTCATCCAGGGCCTGCTGTTCGGCCGCGAGCAGCTGATGCTGATTGGCGATGAACCATCCCGCCACGACAAGGCCAGCAACCAGAACCGCCATGATGAAGCTCATGCCGATCATCCGGGGACCTTCCGCCGCCCCGCTACGCCGCCGTCCAGAAGCGCCGCGACGGTAACCGGATGCATCATCCGGGGTCGCTGATATGGCGTCCGGTCGGGGTCTGTCTGCCATGGTGGTGTGTCTCCAGATCTGCTGGGGCTATCCGTTGAGCCCGGATGCGGGTTCAGGGCACGGAAGTTACAGCAAAAAAAAGAGCCTGCAAGTGCAGGCTCTCTGATCGTCGGATCTTAGGGCCGGCTAGAGCAGCGCCGCCACGGCCCAGAGCACGGCGGTGAGCACCAGGCTAGAGCCAATCACGCCGCGAACCGTGGTCATCGGGCCCTGCTTGCCGACAATGGCGTTGAGCTCCAGCGCCGCGATGATGAGCAGGGAAACCACCAGGCCAACCGTGCTGGCATCACCGATCATCCCGAAGCCGATGCCCGTGTTGGTGGCCAGGTGAGCGCTGGACACCATGAAGAAGAGCATGGGAATGGAGAAAAGCGTGTTGGTCCGGGAGGCCAGCGCCGCCTTGGGTGCCGCGCCCGCGGCCGCCGGGTCTGCCTCGCCGCCGGCTTTGACCTGCTGGTTGGAGGCGATGACGATCTTCTGGTTCGGCCAGATGATTAGCCAGACGTTGAGGAACATGAGCGTTCCCAGCACGGATCCCAGCGTGATCGAAAGTGTCACGCCGGCGCCGCGCACGCCAAGCATGATCAGGCCCGTGAGGAACGTGAACATCGCACCCCAGCGGAACCACCACAACGCCCTGGGGGCCAGCTTAGAGAAGGCGTCCGTGCGCGCGTCAGGGTCTGCCTCCTTGAAGTACTCCGTCTGCACGAAGTTGAAGTAGTACAACAAGCCGATCCACGTGATACCGAACACGACGTGGCCGAAGCGCGCAAGAAAATCGATAAAGGCTTGATCCATTTTGTTGTCTCCCCAAAAGCGATGGATTTAGCGTCTCTCAACGCCGGAATATAGCGAAACACCCCCCATAAATCACCCTGGCCATCTGCCACCCGGAACCTGCGGCCGGTCAAAAAAAAGCCCCTCGCAGAGAGGGGCTTTCGATCCCTGACGGGACTTTACATCATGCCACCCATGTCGGGCATTCCGCCGGGCATGGCCGGAGCCGGGGTGTCATCGGGCGCTTCCGCGACCATCGCCTCGGTGGTGATCATGAGACCAGCAACTGAAGCGGCGGCCTGCAGAGCCGTCCGGGTGACCTTGGCCGGGTCCAGGATGCCCATGGCAAGCATGTCGCCATACTCACCGGTCGCAGCGTTGTACCCTTCGTTCCCCGTGAGTCCGCGGACCTTGTCGAGCACCACCGCGCCTTCGTCGCCGGAGTTGGCGGCGATCTGGCGCAGCGGCGCGGTCATGGCCCGCTGGGCGATGGCGATACCCACGTTCTGGTCTTCGTTGTCACCCTTCAGGCCTTCGATGGCAGACAGAGCGCGGATGAGCGCAACGCCCCCACCGGCAACCACGCCTTCCTCGACGGCGGCGCGGGTGGCGTGCAGCGCGTCCTCGACGCGGGCCTTCTTCTCCTTCATCTCGACCTCGGTCGCCGCGCCGACCTTGATCACGGCCACGCCGCCGGCCAGCTTGGCCAGCCGCTCCTGCAGCTTCTCGCGGTCGTAGTCGGAGGTGGTCTCCTCGATCTCGGAGCGGATCTGCTTGATGCGCCCTTCGATGTCGCCTTTGGCGCCCGCCCCATCGACGATGGTCGTGTTCTCCTTGGTCGAGGAGATCCGCTTGGCGGTTCCGAGGTCATCCAGCGTGGCGCCTTCCAGCGTCAGGCCAACCTCTTCGGAGATCACCGTGCCGCCGGTCAGGATCGCGATGTCCTGCAG
>JABAHR010000620.1_pt1 | contig 65877 bp, 78 predicted proteins | sample 7062101 | NCBI WGS metagenome assembly JABAHR01 (sample SAMN14534553, study PRJNA622989) | marine sediment metagenome | biome: marine biome [ENVO:00000428]; feature: marine pelagic biome [ENVO:01000023]; material: deep marine sediment [ENVO:00002113] | place: India: Gulf of Kutch | collected...
GAATTTTTATTATGGTTGATGCTAGACCAATACTCGTGACTGGCGACAGGCCTACAGGAAGACTTCACTTGGGTCATCTTGTTGGCTCACTCTACAACAGAATCGCATTTCAGAATGATTACGACTGCTATTTTTTAGTTGCCGATCTCCACATGTTAACAACTCACTATGATAAAGTTGCAGAGGTTGAGCAAAACACACTTGAGATGGTAATGGATTGGCTTAGTGTTGGTATGGATCCAAATAAATCTACTTTTTNNTTTATGTCCAGTCTCAGATTCCATACATTACTGAACTCTATGCAGTGCTTGCAATGATATGTGGTGTGCCAAGAGCTGAGCGTATTCCAACATTAAAAGAAAAAGTCCAGGACATGGGGGTAGGGGATAACTACTCAGTTGGCTTGCTTGGATACCCCGTGCTTATGGCAGCAGATATTCTTATGTTCAAAGCCACAAAAGTCCCTGTTGGTGAGGATCAGTTAAGCCACATAGAGCTTACGCGTGAGTTGGCAAGAAGGTTTAATTTCCTATACGGTGAATTTTTTGAAGAACCAGACCCTGTAATAAGTAAAACCTCTCGTCTTGTGGGAACTGACGGCGACCGCAAGATGAGTAAGAGTCTTGATAACTGTATATACCTATCAGATGATGAGAAACAGGTTGGAAAGCGTGTAATGAGCATGTTCACCGATCCAAACAGGGTGCGCGCCGATATCCCTGGAAAAGTAGAAGGGAACCCGGTATTTATATATCATGATGCATTCAACAAAAACATCCCCGAGATAGATGATCTAAAAGATCGTTACAGAACTGGGAATGTGGGCGATGTTGAGGTTAAGAAGAAATTAGCTGCTGCTATTAATGAGCTTCTTGAGCCAATTAGAGAAAAGCGAGCTGAGTATGAAAAGCGCCCTGATGATGTACGTGATATTCTGAGAGAAGGCACCAACCGGGCAAGAGAAGTGGCGCATGAGAATATGGATCAGATAATTAGCGCAATGGGACTTTATAAACCATAGGATATTATTATAAAACAATTCTATTTGGTTTAATCTCTTCTTCTTTAATAGTTAGTAAATATTCTTCAGAAGCTGTGTTTTCAAGCGTTAGAATCCCGGGCTCTGTTATCCACTTAACCGAACCATCAATGATTGAGTCATATTTATCAGGCTGACCATACTGTTTGCATACAGTACTAAAAAGAAGATCTATGTCTTTTTTGTTTATTCCCGATAGCCTAATTTCAGCCTTATTTACTTTGGGGTATTTATCATTTGGAAAACTAAAAGTTGTGTAAATTGCCTGACCTTCAACATTCTCCTTTAGGATCAAAAGTATTCTTTTGTTAAGTCTAGTTGTATTCACTCTACTAAACCCGTCAAATGTACTTTTAATATCTTCTTCGTTCATATCCCAGTCAAGGTTTCGTAGAATATCAAAAAGATGTACGATCGCAGCAGTGGGCTCAGGGCCTTGTCTTTTATCCAGCCAAAATAGTATTAGAAATGCAATTATGATTCCTGCAGATAATAGAAGAGTGGTCACAAGAGGTATTATCTCTTGGCAACAGGGCTTCCGTCAAGGTTCTCAGCAATTCGCTCAAGCAAAAGAGACTCAATAAATCCGTTCGAATCTATCTGATATCCAATCTTGCCGGCGAAAGTATAGGGTCTGATCGTATAGTCAATATCAACTCTCGTGACATTGTCCGAAACCCTGATTACGTTAATTGTCATATTCTCCTGAGTAAACACTGTTTTGGAGTGTCTAGGTGTATATCGGCCTATTTTTTGAAGATAGTCGTTAATGCTCGAAGTCTGAAGACTCTCTTTGCTGGGCCAGGTGTATGCTCTCATAAGTCTCCCGTCTTTTCTATAAGCGTAGGCTTCTTTTATTCTTATTGTCCCCTGGCGCTCATCAAGAAAAGCTATCTTCCATTTGTTCCAGTTAACACTCTCAACAGTCGCTATCCACACGTCAATATAAGGATAATCGAATACGTTTTTAGAAAAAGTGCTTGCTTTAGAGGATTTTTTTGTGGGTGGTTTTTGTGATTTGGGTACTGGCGTAGGGTCTGGTTTTTTTACTGTCTTTGACTTACCAGGATAGTATATGCCCCCTCCACCACAACTGGCAGCAAAAAATATTAATGCTAAGAAAATAAGAGCCGTGATCCTGAGTTGGTTCATTAATTTACCTTTAACGTTTTTAAACTTAACACATATTTCTTTAATTGTTTACAAATATTTACTCTTTTGCAAATTCTGGTGTGATATTCTAATTTGCTTAGGATATTTTGAACTAATATTGCGTGACGGGTAATAGCTCATCTATTAGCACATGAGTATCTTAAAAGTTTAGAAGACCCGAATATTGATTAATTCTTCTGTGCTATTAGTAAGTTTATTTGATGAAGGTACTCTGTTTATTAATTTTTTTCTATAATTTCCATACTCTTTATCTACCGTCTTAGCATTCCATTTATTAAATACCTTATTGTCACTGATTTTATTAAGCGGTTCTCTTTTTAGCCACTCGGCTGAAATATTGGAACTACTTAAAATCTCAGCAATATCTGCCCTTGCTCTACCAGCATCCTCTTCATTATTAATACTAACGAGCCTTGCAATAAGGTCATAGAGACGCCAATTTTCGTTGTTTCCAGGCTCTGCAACAGCAATCTTCAATATCTCTATACTCTCATCAATGCTGTCACTATTAAATGTAAGTGTTCCCTCGTCTTCGATGCCTATCTTAGATAGAGCTAGGTGTTCATAAATAACTCCACTCTTACTCTTATCAAACCGGAGCTTTGGATCTTTGGCTACTTTCTCATGTGATCCATCAAAATCAAGTTCTTTAGCATTGGAGGGAGAAACGGCATACTCAGTAATTTTAAATATCTCCGGGTGAGGCCAATGTGCAACACCAGAGTTTGTGTTTACAACCATCTTTTTACTAGACCAAACTTTTGGTGGAAGTGATGGGCTTACTTTCTTAGTCTCATCTGCAAAAGAAAACGGACCATTGAAAGCGTATACTTTTATTAAACATGCAGCGCCGATTGTTTTTACAGCTAAACTTCAGAATTGTCTTCTATGAATACCCATCTAATATGTAATTCCTGGTTGTGGTCCTAGCAGAAAACATCATAATATAAAGTACAGTATGAAGTCAAATTTAATGGCCCATAGTGATATAAACAGCTAGAATATAAGCATATGAAGACATTTGAGAGTTTTGACGGCGTAGAGATCGCCTACTGGGACGAAGGGAATGGGGATCCTATAGTGCTTCTTCATGGTTTTACTGCTAACAGCGAGATCAATTGGCAAAGATCAGGTATAGCTGATGAGCTTCTTGCTAGCGGAAGGCGTGTAATCATGATGGACGCTAGAGGTCATGGGGAGTCAGATAAGCCTCATGCCTCTTACAGCTACTGGAATAGAGCAATGGCCCAGGACCTTGGAGGATTAGTTGAGTATCTGATGCTTTATGACTATGATATGCTCGGGTATTCAATGGGAGCTAAGGTTGCAATCGAGGCAGAGCGGATGTTTGGAAGAATGAGAAGCATGGTTTTAGCCGGGCTTCACATTTATGATAAAGACTGGACAATGACAGATAAAGAAAGAAAGAGAAAAGTTAAGTCTATGCTCGATGATAACCCCAAAGAAAAAGATGAGTATAGAGAGTTTGCAGAGAAAACAGGTGGAGACCGTAAAGCCTTTGCCGCTAGACTCGAAGGTAACATTTACCCAGAGTTCAGCCACTGGGATCTACAAAAAATACACATACCTGTTCTAGTAATAAACGGCTCTAGAGAGTATAGTGCCGAAGAGGCCGCGAGCTTCTTCCCAAATGCTAGAGGCCTATCACTCAGAGGTAGCCACATTACCGTTCTTAGAAACAACTCCTTCGCCACAGAAGTGCTTTCCTTCCTAAATGAATTAGATAAAGAAACAAAAACCTGAACTATTCATCATATATTGTATTAAATAGCTAAATCTCGCAGGGGATGATCTCAATATAAACACAACAGGGGTAAGCATGGTTGGCGCTTATCCGAGCGGTGTTTTCAGAACCGTTTGAATTCGTTCTGTCGAAATAATAAGTTCTAATATTTAAATCTAATTGAGTATCACTGAAAAATGGCGGAAGTCTTTCTAAATAGTTTCTAAGTATAGGAACAAGTACTCGCCTTCTTGGAATGATCCTAAATGAATCACCAATAGGGCTTTCCAATTCCTCAACAGAATCTGGAGCCGGCTCTTCATCTCTCAAGTATTCAACTGCATATACATCATTAACAATAATCGAACTTAGAACCAATAAACCAATAATATATATAGTTATGTTTTCTTGCCATGAAGAACGTTTAAGTGTATTGATCTGTTTATTAACTATCATTTATCATATAGCGGAGGATATTTTTCCCAGGGATAACCATTTATAGCTGCCTCATAACCCAGATTAAACAATAACTTCATCTCATTTGGGTCAAAAGCGACATCTTTTTCGTACTCATAATCCGCGGGCAGTGAAGCTAAGTTGAATTCAAAACCATCTCTTTGAGAAATGGTGTAGATTCTATAAAGGTCACCTATCCCCTCATTTCTAATTAAATTTGATAGCGAGCTCGCGGCTATACTGCTCAACCTAGGCCTGACAGGTTCATAATCCGGCTTAAAAATGGCGTTTCTGATAATAAAAAGCCTTATTTTTGGTTTATCCTCAATTCCCAATGTTTCGATTGCCGATTCAATGTCTAGTATTGAGCCGTAAAAGAACACTTGTACTGTAGCACCACCGTCTACATGCATTTCATCATAAACTTTTCCATCAGCCTCAACCGAGATGTATATGGGATTCAATGCTACAGGTACTGAGGCTGAGGCAAGGATGACCTTCTGAAATAGTTCAAGAGCTTTCGCATCACCTATTTCGGCAATATGTCCCATATTCCAAATTACAAGTCTCTTTGCATCGAGGTTAGTTGTACCGATTAACAACCTTCTTCCCTTTTTGTGTTCTTCTGCAACTTTTTGTAAAAATTCTTGATCTATATTCTCCTCGATCAGCCTTTGTAACGGAAGAGAGGTCGCAACCGAATCAGATCCGATGATGCTGGAAAGTGGTTTTTTGATAAATATGTCTCTGTCTGTGATATTAGTGTAAAAATTTGCAATAACATCTAAATACTCGCCTCCAAGAAATGCAAACGGGGCTATCAATGCACCGGTGCTGATCCCGGTTACAAGTCCGAAAATATGCATATTGCCTGAATCGGACCAACCTTTTAGCAGACCGATTCCCCATGCACCATATGCACCTCCTCCAGAGATTGCAAGAATATCAACGGTAGGGTTAGGTCCCTGATAGATTTCAGGATAGTTTTTTCTACCCTGCTTTGCCGATTCGATAAAATCATTTTGAAAATATTCGCTGTAGGTATCCCCCCAGTCGCGCACCTGCTCAATACCTACAGGATTTGCACTATCCGCATATTCCTCTGGCAAAGGATATCTTATTCTCTTGGTGCAGCCGGTATTTATGAATATGACTGCGAATATCATAACAACTGCTACAATATTAAATTTTGTAGAAATTTTCCTCATAAGTACCTCTACATGTTATTAATAAAACTGTGATAATAAAATAGTAAATAGTAAAAAGATATTTTTAGTAAATCAGAGATCATTCTCTTCTAATTTTTAATAAAGCGGAGGATATTTTTCCCAAGGATAACCATTTATGGCAGCTTTATAACCCAGATCATATAATAATTTCATTTCACCGGGATCAAATTCACCTTTCTTTTCGTATTGATAATCGGGAGGTAATGAAGCTAGATTAAATTCAAAACCGTCTCTTTGAGAAATGGTATAAATTCTGTAAAGGTCTCCGATCCCATCGTTTCTAATTAAATTTGATAAAGAGCTTCCAGCTATACTGCTTATTCGGGGTTTAACAGCTTCATAATCCGGCTTAATAATCGCGTTTCTGATAATAAACAGCCTGACTTTTGGTCTATCCTCGATTCCCAAGGTTTTGATTGCCGATTCAATGTTTAATATTGAGCCGTAAAAGAACACTTGTACCGTAACCCCACCGTCTACATGCATTTCATCATAGACTTTTCCATTGGCCTCGACTGAGAAATATATAGNNTGTCCCATATTCCAAATTACAAGTCTCTTTGCATCCAAGTTAGTAGTGCCGATATATAATCTTCTCCCCTTTTTATGTTCCTCTGCTACTTTTTTCAGAAAATCCTCATCTATATTTTCTTCGATCAGCTTTTGTAAAGGTAGGGAGCTCCTAAGTGAATCTGATCCAAATATTAACTTTGAAAATGGTTTTTTTATAAATATGTCATCGTCTGAAACATTCGTGTAAAAATCTGCTATAACATCTAAGTAACTGCCTCCAAGAAACGCATACGGCGCTATTAATGCCCCAGTGCTTATCCCCGTAACAAGTCTGAAATTAAGCATTTCACCCAAATCCGACCAGCCCTTTAACAGACCAATGCCCCATGCACCTTTTGAACCTCCGCCTGAAATCGCAAGAATATTGAGTTTATCAGGTTGGTTATATAGTTCAGGATAGCTTTTTCTCATTTGTTTTGCTGATTCGACAATATCATCCTGAAAATAGCTGCTGTAAGTATCTCCCCAGTCGCGTACTTTTCCAATACCTACAGGATTTGCAATATCCGCATATTCCTCAGGTAAAGGATGTCTAACTATCTTGGAGCGGCCTAAAGAGGAAAAAAACTCAAATAAATTCTTAACAATAGTCTTGAGATTGAATTTTGAAAGTGATAGTCTCATAAAAGTCAGCCTACATAAGAAACAATTATTTCACGATAGTAACAAGAATTATTGATACTTACATTATTATATACTCATCTGAAGTTCACACTAATTACTACCTAAACCAAATTGCCAGACTAAGGTGATAACACCATAATCAGCCTCCAGCCGATTAGTCGCATCTAGATCATGCAGCCAGTTTGCGGTGATTGTAGGGTACCAGCGTCCCGGTTTCAGCGTCCAGAGGAGCGAGGGGGCCAATACCAAAAGACTCTCCTTTGAAATCTCCTAGTATCGCACCACTCCCGCTATCTCCATCTACTTGCTTGAAATAATATCCGTGCAGTCCAATTGCAAAAGTATCAGAGAAGAATTGATTGAACATTGCATCTAGATGAAACTCGCTCCCGGTTCTATAATCGGTGTCTTCGTTTTTTGTGTTAATCACAAATCCCGGAACCAGGGAAAATTCACGGCCGTTTTCCATATTGAGATATGTAATCGCAAATACAGTATCGAAACTCCAGTAGTTACGGCCAAGATTAACATTGTTATTCAAATCGTACTGTCCGGTTGGAGCAATAATAAATTCATAAAGATTGAAATACCAGTTTCCGAAGTTCCTGTATACGGATATAGGAATAAAAGATATATCTCCAAGAGCTGCTTCACTTTCCTTAATGGAAATGTTTCTAATTGGCCCTACAAGCGTTGCATCCAGATTCGCATAGCTTATTGGTATATACAGACCGAGCAAAAAGCGGGCTCCAAGTATGGTTTTATCGAAAGTATATAAAAAGGCCGACATGTTGTAATAAGCAAATGTATCTAGATTAGTTTCAAGACGACCCTGCAAAACAGCTCTATCTCCCTCCGCGTGATAGAAGAGATTGTAGTTAATGAAGCCTAAACCGGGCTCTGGTGGAATAGCAACACCAAAATCACCGTAAGTGCTTGGGAAATAGTTGCTAGACGCACCTTCACCAGCATGAGCGCTAGAAACAATGGATAAAGTTAGAATCACCGCTATTGATAAAATACAGATATTGTATCTTACAGTCATACCTCCTTATAGAAATTATCCGCTAAATTAAAATCCACATTATTTTACACAAAATAGCAGATATCTGCCGCCATCACTTCTTTGGCTTATAAGGATCTGGGGTGCCAGGCTTAATTGGTGGCTCCTTCTGGAGTGACATTATATGTTCACCCAATTGACCTAAAGCAGCTTTCGGCACCCAAGACTCAGGGAACAAAATATTTTGAGTCTCCCCAGTATCTTTGTGTAGATTATACACCCGCGGAGTACCATAGGTCAGTGTTGGGTCAAATATGGTTTCCTGTTCCTTAAAGTTAATTTTCCAATTTTTCCACTTCACTCCAAAAATATCCTTACCGCTATAGACAATTAGCCCATCGCGGTTAGATGTCTCTTTTTTTCCCAAGAAGAAGTCTGTTTGGTCAACTCCATCAACAATGCGGTCTTTAGAAACCCACCCTCCGGACACCGGTCTTAGTCACTCTGGGTTTAGGTGTGTGAAAGATTAGGCAGGTAATTAAACAGTTGAATAAACGCAGTAAACAGATTATACATTTTTATAGATATCCGTTAGATTAAAAAACTAAATAAGATTTAGGAGGTGTTGTTATGAAGAAGATATTTTTATTTTCAGTATTTGCTTTAATGGTTCTCTCTTTTTCTGCTGGAGCGATTGCTAAAAAAGGTGCGACTAAGATGGTGAAAAAGACAGATACTAGTGTAGAGCTGGTCGGCACCGCAGTTATGACAGCCACGGTACAAGCTATAAACGTCAATGAGCGACTCATAGTGTTAGCTGATTCAGCAGGTAATGTGCAGGTAGTCGAGGCCGGTCCTGAAGTTAAGAACTACGACCAGATAGCCGTAGGCGATGAGGTCGTAGTGGAGTTTTATGAATCGCTCGCATTTCAGCTAGCGCCTGCTGATGCAGAACCTATGGCGGGTGAGGCAGTAGGTTTGATGACTGCAGCTAAAGGAGAAAAGCCCGGGATGTTAGCCATAGATGTAATTTCGGAGATAGTTACTGTGGAGGCGATCGATAAACCTAATCAGAAAGTTATGCTAAAGGGTCCTGATGGGCAGGTGTCCACAGTGAAAGTTGATCCGAGCATCGGTGATTTGACTAAAATTAAGGTTGGCGACAAGATTCGTGTCACATACACAGAGGCTTTAGCAATTTCTGTTCAGAGTCCTTGAATATACGATAAGCGGTTTTGTTGGGAGTTTATATATCTCCACACCATACAAATTGCTCGACAAGAATGCCCATACCCATTTTTGTCGAGTAGACTAAAGGGATTAGCAATTAAGCTCTCCGAAACCTGAGGTCGGGAGTTCGAATACCAAATCTCCCCCCACCACTTCAATGTTGAATATCCAGAAGAAATAAAGTTTTCTCGGTACCCCCTTAATACCGACATAGTAATTTGAACCTAAGGGGACACTGATTCCTCCTAATCCAATTAATATTGTCGGGGGACGTATGATTATTAATCAATTCAATCAACTAGGAGTTTTAGTGTTCTTAGTTGTTCTAATGACTTCTTCTATATTGTTCGCAGCTCCAATAGAGACTGTCATAAATACCCTAAGATGCAGGACCGGGATCACTTAGACAAGCAATAGTTGATGTAGATGCAGGAGGAGAGATAGTTTTTAACCTTCCAGGTGCCGCTCCGCATATCATTACAATTTCTAACGCCTCCTTATGTCTACTATAGGTAAGACTCAAATTACAATTATTTGGATTGTTCCACCTGAGCATGTAAGCGAGGGAGATAGGTTGTTTGCTANNAGCCATGCTGCTTGGATGGAGATAACTCATCCCAGTGACGGAGAGCTTGCGCTGTTGCGGTATAACATTATCAAAGCTCCGGAGCTTGAGGGGCCGCTTGACCCAACATCCGCTCCAACGGGTAATACCATGTTTGTGCTTGATGAATTGTATGAGACTCAGGCAGGTTTAGATAACCACTGGCGAGAGGCTGCTGCCACTTGGGAAGATCTGGGAGCAATTGTAGAGTGGTCAAACAACTGCAAGGTAATTACTGTACATAATGGAGTGGGTGTTCAAGGACTCTGGTAGTTCTCTTTAGGCCGTTGGAAAAAACTTTTATTGATTTAGGTTCGTCCTTTACCTGAGTCGGATATCTCTATAAGTTGTCTAGGGTAGGGCTCAAAATAAGTCTGCCGCTCAAGATACTCTTCGTCGTATTTTATGATCCATGACTGAAGAACGGTAATTACTGCGCTTAATGGTATTTTATGGTTGCGGTAATTCTCAAGTAGATCAAGAAAATAAGCTTTTTCTTTAGATGTAAGTTTTTTAGAGAAATACCCAAGTGCATGCATTAGAGTGTTTATATGAGTTGAGCGTCTTGGAGTTTTTGAAAGCGCTTTGTTTAGATGCTCTTCATATTCTGATATTACATCTTCTATAGGTTTCTTATCTTGGTTTCCAACAATTTTTCCAAGCTTCCTCATCTCAGTTTGATTATAGGACATAAATATAAACTTGTTGTCAGACTGAAAATCTACTAGTGCCTTAATAGTTTTTTTCTCTTTAGTCTCTCTAAAACGTGCAAATGTGAATATTCTTGTAAGGAAGCTCTCTCTAATTGTGAAGTTCATGAGCCTGCCCTCGTCTTCTATTGCTGATCCAGGGTATTTCTCAAGTACTTTCTCAGCAAAAAGCCCTGGCCCTCTTCCGATAGGGCTTGGATTTTCACTGTCGCTGAATATCTTTGCATCCTTAATCCCACATGAAGGGGAGCGGCTTTTTAATATAAACCCATCTACTGTATCTAATGAGCCTAAGAAGCTATCTGAGAATTTATACATTTTTTTAGATAGTTCTTTTCCCGTTGTAGGTTGTATTAGAAGTCTTTTGCCTTTTTTTTCTACTACTCTGATTACATCTCTTGGAACTCCGAGCCCAATTTCAACCTCGGGGCAAACAGGTATGAATTTCACAAACGGCTCTAGTTTCTGGACGAAGTTATTAGGGATCATAACCCCGTTATAACGGCAGGCATCAAACTCAAAACATTTACTAGTAACAACTGCAGGTTTCGGGAATTTCTTCATATTTAACTATTGCATTGTAGAAGCTGTCTCTGGCCGCTCACCAGTGATTGCATTCCTTATCTCATTCCATTTTGTAATGAGATAATTGAATTTCGATTCTGCTTGGTCAATTTTTCCAGCACCTGCTAATTCCAGAACACTTTGTATTTCAGATACAGAATCTTCATTTTTCATGGAGTTAGGTTCAATATGAGCACAAATCTCTCCATAATTTAATATTATAAAACTCTTTTGATCAAACCCCAATAGCCATCCCTCAAGATTGACTATATTATCACTTAGCTCCTTAAGCGCTTCTGCTAGAGGGTGTGAAGATCCTGTCCCAATTTTACTTATAGCTGTCTCAATATTCACTTTAGCTTTCTCAAGTCTCTTTATTGCATCCTGAACTCTGCCATTGTAGTAAATGGCATCTTGCTGCACTGCGCCAAAGCCTGTGTGAGTATAAAAATAGCTCTTTTCTTCTTTTAAAAACATCAGAAACCACTCAAACGGAATAAAATCTTCAGCGCTAAAAATATTTATATTTACATCAGATCCAACTGGGACTATATAATAGTTCTCACAATTATCTTGAAGGAAAAAACAGTCCTGTATCTCGTCCTTCCCTAGTCCAAGCTCTTTAGAAAGTGATTTTCTGAATGCATCGTAATCTTGACCATACCAAGAGGACTGTGGTGTTGCAGGGCCATCCCAGTATTTCTCGTAAAAAGAAATATAGCTTTTCCAATAGCCTTCTCTCTCTTTTGTAGATTCAAGTGGTTGATATACCATCAGTACGCTAATTGCCATAGTGAACTCCAATTTCTTAGTATTTCACTAGTAATTGTATCTAAAGAGCCCAAAAATACCTAATACTTGGCATATATATCAAATTGTATAAATGCTGTTGCAAAGATTATATTGCTTGACATTAGAAGCTAATAAATACTAATATGAATATAAAGTGAAATAATTTTACAAGAAGCATGTTTCAATGAATAAATTGAAAGCGGAAGTTGTGCTTTTTACTATTTTATTTCTTGGCTTTAATCATAATGCATTTTGTCAGGTAGAAAAAGCCTGTATTACGGAATTTGCAAGTGGGTCTTTATATGCTCTCAATACTGAGACAAATACCGTTGAAGCAAGGATACCTTTGGCTCTCTCATTTATTTTTTAAGCTAACTAGATTTACTTGGGTAGCACTTCTTACTGCCCAATCTTAGATATATATTCATCATCTATCCTGCCCCCAGAGTAGGCTTCATGGGCTAGGTTTCTCATCTCATAGTGATTAACTATGGGTTCATGATAAGGGAGTTTATAATTAAGCGGGTTATGGATCTTGTCAGGATCCAAATCTCTTAATTCTGGTATATATGTCTTAACATATTTACAATCTGGATCAAATTTTTGTGATTGCAGTATAGGGTTAAAGATCCTAAGCGGCTTAGGGTCTGCCCCGCATGAGGCCGACCACTGCCAATTGCCAATATCAACTGTTTCATCATAATCAATTAAGTGCTCTTTAAAATGTTTGTCTCCCAATCTCCAGTCAGTCAGTAAGTCTTTTGTTAGAAATGAGGCGACTATCATACGAGCCCTGCCGTGCATCCATCCTTCCTCTTTTAGTTGTATCATTGCAGCATCAACAATTGGATAGCCAGTACGACCCTCACGCCAGGCGTTATACCAACTATCATTATTTATCCATTTTATATTTCTTCTTTTAACTTGAAATTCAATGTCTTTTGTTTCAGGGAAGTAATGCATGATATGATACCAAAACTCACGCCAAGCAAGTTCTGATACAAATTGATTTGGATCTGGCATTGCCTCTGTTGCAACATTATATACCTTTCTAACTGAAACTATCCCAAATCTTAGATATGGCGAGAGTTTAGAAGTTCCATCTATATATGGATAATTTCTTCTGTCTTCATATTCCTTAAAATTGAAACTCCATAGTCTTTGATCTGGGAAATCCATAGGCCAGAGAGTGTTCTTTGTATGAGGTATTTGCTCTAGCGCATTCTCAAGCGAGCTAAGTATGATTTCAGGTGAGTTTATGCTTTTTGGAGCATCGATTTCTTGGCATTTAGGTTTTCCTCTCCAAAGTCTGTAAAACGGGGTGAAAACTTTACGTTGTTCTATTTTCTCAGGAGGAACCAGGAATGTGTCTTCAAATTTCTTAAAGTTAATATCATTGGATTTGCAGAAGTGCTCTATTTTAAGATCTCTGCTTATCCCAGAAAACCCATATGCGCGGTTACAATAAACTGCATCCGCCCCATAGGTCCTCACAACCCGAGGTATCGCCTCTTCAACCTTTCCTTTAACCACAAAAAGGTATGATCCAAGGGCACGCAAGTCTTTATCTAGCTTTCTAAGGGCGTCAAAAAAGAAGCCTAAGCGTTTACTATCTTTTGGATAATTCTCTAGAATGTCGTCGTCAAGTACATATATAGGTAGAACTTCACGGCTATCCTCGATAGCATGAAAAAGGCCGGTATTGTCTTCAACACGAAGATCTCTTTTGAACCAGAAAACTGCTAACTCATTCTTCATAATTTAAGTGTTATACTGCCTCCAACAAAAGGTGCTGTATCAAAATCTTCTTTTCTAATTCTTTTGCCGTTTTTATTCTCTAACTCAAGTTGTCCGAAAAACAGTAGTCCTCCATAGCCATTGACTGTAAGGAATTTGTTTATGTCATATGATACTCTTCCTACCCAAGGCATAGCTTTAAAGTCTCCTATCCCCTCGGGGAAGTTGCCATCTTTATCAAGTCTAAATCTATTAAATTCATAACCAACATTTGTTGCTATCTTAAACCCGTTTTTGAAGTCATAGGATAACTCTGCTTTAGGCCCAAAATCGTTTCTTGCTCCAACTGCAAGTGTAGTGAGGCGAATACGATCAGTAATACCCCAATCAAGAAACCCAATAGGATAGCCAATTACACTATCTTCAAGCCTGCTTCCTACAAATCCTCCAAAGCCTACTCTTAAGTTCGGCCCAGTGGTATAGCTTACTCCAGCCATGCCTCCTAAGGTGAATGAGTCCCAGAAGGGTGCGTTGAACTCCGCTCCGTAAGAGATAACTGGCATGACAAACACGCCCCAATTCTTATTAACCGAATAACTTACCCTCATGCTGTTATTTGAAATGTTCACATTTCTCCACGGTCTTAGCCCTGCAAATCCCTGGGAGCCTGAGAAATCGAAATTGTAATAGTTGTAAGTTGCTCCAAAGGTTACTCTAAGTCGGTCAGTCATGGTGAATGCGGCGTCTTGGTTAATACCTAGTCTTGTGATGTTAAACTTCCCGCCACCATCAATGTCGGTGTTAAACATGTGCTCTGCATTTCCGTTTATTCTTACTGCCCACCTCTCAAAAAAAGTAAGCTCCTTTTTCTCCATCCTCTCAATTCTTCCAGGTTGCGCATGGATAGTTGTAGAATATAAAAAAAGTAACAGTATTGCAACACAAAGGGATAAATACGAAACAGAACTACGGTTAGCTAGAAAATTTCTCAGCATATATCCTCCTTTAATACTCTTAAGAGCTATTATAAGCGTTAGATTGTGTGAATCAAAGAGAAATTTAACTGAATTAAACTTTTTGGTGAATAATTTTTTTCGGAATTACTTTTTAAGGAGCTATGTTCCTTAGCATCTTTCACTATAGCATTTATCATATCGTCAAAAATGAATCTGTGTATTGGATATAACGAGCGCCAGTATAACACTCCCCATAATCCAGAGGGTTCAAATAGCGCAGTTTGTACTAACCTTGTGCCGTTGCCTTCAGGCATCGCCTGCAATTCAAGCCATGCACGGCCTGGAACCTTCATCTCTGCTCTAAGCCTAAGAGTTTCAGGACGTTGTACTTCCTCTACTCTCCAGAAATCAACTGCCTCACCAGGTAGAAGTTCTGTAGGATGTCTTCTTCCTCTCCTAAGTCCAGGGCCTCCCATAAACCTAACGATCAGGCCCCTTATCTCCCAAGCCCATTCCCTAACGAGCCAACCTTTCTCCCCGCCAAGGCTCGTAAATGAATTGAATACGTCATTAGGTTTTATGTTATCAATGTGTAAGGATCTACGCTCAGTTATAAGCCCTCTCCACTCAGATACGCTGTAGGTGGATTCTTCTCCAAGCGCTCCACTCCATCTTGTTTCTACATCGCCGTCAATTACATGAGTTAGCGCTCGCTCAACTGATTCGATGTAGGGTAGGGGGCGTATCTCTGGGAATACTTCAAGTGCTTTGGTTGTATCACCCGTTATTGGATGAATAACACCTTCAATAGGCGTTACAGCAAGCGAATTTGAAATTGGTGTTACAAGTCCAACCCATATTGCAGCCAGTTTTGGAGCAAGAACGGGAACGGTGATAATTCTTCTGGTAAGACCTATTACTTTTGCGTACCCATCCATCATTCCCTTAAATGTAAGAACATCGGCTCCGATATCTATTACGCACTTATATTGTGTTTCGAGTGCTCTGACCAGATATCTCATTACGTCTCTCACTGCAATAGGCTGTACCTGGTGGTGTATCCATTTTGGTGCGACCATGATCGGAAGTCTTTCAGTAAGATACCTAACCATCTCGAATGATGCAGAACCAGAGCCTATAATTGGCACTGCTCGAAATTCTGTAGCAGGAAGTCCGGCTCAAAGAATCTCTCCCACTTCAGATCTGCTTTTTAAATGATTAGATATATTCTCGGCTTTTGGTAAAAGACCGCCAAGGTATATAACATGCTTTAAGTTTTGCCCTGCTTTAACGAAGTTATTTGTAGCTTCCCTGTCTCGCTCAGCATAGTCTTTGCCTCCGTGCATAGAGTGAACAAGATATTATGCTGCATTTACTCCGTCTAATGCTACTGGCAGGGTCTCAGGTTTAAGTAGATCACCTATGCGCACCTCAACTCTGGTTTCCCAGGGTCTTCCCTCAATTCTGGATTCATCTCTTACCAAAACTCTTACATGTATTACTTTCTCTAGGAGATCAGAGATAAGTCTTCCGCCTATGTATCCAGTTGCACCTGTTACCAATACCCTCATATTAATACCCTTTAATATTAAACTACAAATAACCTTTTAATTTCTCACCTTTTTCAGAAGAGGCGATCTTTTTCAGAGCAGATTTTTCAATCTGTCTTATGCGTTCTCTTGTTACACCAAATTTTGTTCCAATCTCATCAAGCGTATGAACATTGGTGTTACCAAAACCATATCTCATCCTAACGATTTCTTCTTCTTTAGCTGACAGTGTTGTAAGAAGTTCATTCAAAAGATCTTTCATGTTCTTACTATCAACGTTATATTCCTGGCTGCTAGATTTTGTATCAGGAACAAAGTCCATATATGTTCTAGAACGATCTTCCTTGATAGTATTATCCAGTGAGAGCACTTTATCCGTGCCATCAAGAACTGCTTCAACAATGTCTAAACTCAGTTTAGTTCTTTCTGCTATCTCAGAGGGTAGAGGCTTTCTCTCTAACTCCTCCTGAAGCATATATTTTGCTTTGAATACCTTGCTAGATTGCTCTAGTACATATACTGGCACTTTAATTGTTCTAGTTTTCTCTGCTATAGCACGTGTTACGGCCTGATGTATCCACCAAGCGCCATATGTCGAGAATTTGAATCCTTTTGTATGATCAAATTTCTCAACTGCTCTGATCAAGCCAAGGTTGCCTTCCTGCACAAGATCTGTCAGAGGAAGTCCTCTTCCCAGGTGTCTTTTGGCAATATTAATAACTAGTCTTAGATTCGCTCTAATAAATTTTGATTTTAGTTCACTGGCCTTTTTCTCATAACTTCTCTTTGAAGCTAGGAGTTTATTCTTTTCATTGCCATCTGCGCTAATGAGTTTCTTCTCTATCTTGGTGATTCTATTATTGCATTCTTTGATCTGTGCGCCAATTTCTTTCTCCTGCGCAGCTGTTAGAAGCGACTCATCCACTAAGTCTTTGAAATATACGTAAAGTACCCTTTCCTCTTCAAATTTAGTCCACTTATAATTGCTGTTCTCTGAAGGGTTGTCATTGTCCTTTTCAGATTTATCAACTGTCTGATCATGTTCATGCTCATGTTCATAATCATCATTTGATAATTCAAATTCGATCTCTTCTTTAAATTCAACTTTATCATCCAATCCTGCATAACCACTTTCAGTATCAGAAAAGATCTGAGAATCATCTGCATAGTAATTCTGATCATAAGTGTTATTTGTATAATCCATCTTCTTTCTCCCTAAAAATTTTATCAATCCGAGCCGCCCCGGGCAGCTCGGATGTATTCCCTACTAAGTGTTATTCTGGAATAATTACCGCATCTATTACATGAATAACGCCATTGCTTGCCATTACATCAGGTGTAATTACTGTTGCATTGTCTACTTTTACTTTTCCGTCATTCACTGCAATTGGAATTCCCTTTCCATTTACAGATTTAGCCTCTTTAACTTTTACTACATCTGCTGAAGTCACTTTTCCTGGTACCACGTGGTATGTGAGAATTGCTATTAGCTGGTCTTTGTTCTCTGGTTTTAAGAGATTCTCAACTGTTCCTTCTGGAAGGGCTGCGAATGCTTCATCTGTTGGTGCGAATACAGTAAAAGGTCCGTCTCCTCTTAATGTTTCCTCAAGTCCTGCTGCCTGAACTGCAGCAACTAATGTTGTGAATGAACCCGCAGCGACTGCAGTGTCGACGATATCTTTTTTGTCCTCACTACCTGAAAAAGCCTGTACAGACCCAAGTACTAATACTGTTACCACTACTAACATCATTGATTTGAATCTATTCATGATAATACCTCCGAAAATGTTTATTCTGGTCCACCTACCGATTTATCGTTTTTGCCAATCCCATCTGGTGAAAACGAATAGAAATCAAGCAAGTGTCAACCAATTGTCTAGTATTGTAAACATATGTTTAATATGTGTCAAGTATTATTTTAAATATTTTTTCCTTTTGCACAACGTATATGTATACATGTTGCTTAGAAATATATTTATTTTAGCGACTTGGCGTATGTGTATTATTTTGATAATATAAATCATACATTGACAAAAGTTAGACATTCTTTTAACCTACAAATATGAGCAAACAAGAAAAAATTGATAGCGTGAAATACACAATGAAGGTAGTTTCTATGAGAACTGGTCTTAGTGCCCACGCTATAAGGGCTTGGGAGAGAAGATATAATGTTGTTTCACCTAAGAGGGATAAAAATAATAGAAGATACTATACAGAAGAAAACATTCAAAGACTCACACTATTAAAGAAAGCAACAGATGCAGGTTTTAATATTAGCCAATTGGTGAGTTCAAGTGATGAAGAGCTTGAAGAGCTTATATCAACTCTGAATGTGAGTGATCTGCCGTTAAATCCTAGTGATTCCGACTCGAAGTCTCATACTATTTTATCTTTGCCGGATACAACATATGAAAATTACAGAGAAGCTTTTATGAGCGCTCTTGTGCAGATGGGCACAAAAGAGTTGGAGAATGTATTAATTCAGGCTGAGACTGATTATGGATTGCATGGGATGATAGAGAATGTTTTATTACCTCTAATGGAAGACATAGGAGAAGGTTGGAGAAAAGGGGATCTTAGAATTTCCCATGAACACTTAGCATCACATGTAATTAGAACATTCCTGGGTGGTGTATTAGCGGCTAATAAAACATCTGTATCAGCGCCAAATGTTCTTGTTGCCACACCTGCTGATCAATGGCATGATATAGGAGCTTTGATTATAGCTGTTACAGCTGCAAGCGAGGGATGGAATGTTACTTACTTAGGGGCTAATCTTCCAGCAGGTGAGATTGCCGGGGCAGTAAAACAAAATAACTGCAAAGCAGTACTACTAAGTATAGTGTATCCTGAAGACGACCCAGCATTGGTTCAAGAAATCAAAAAGCTTGAGCGTTCTATTTCTGACAATGTTGCCATAATAGCTGGAGGCAGAGCAAGTGCCAGTTATAAATCAGTATTAGATGAAATAGGTGCTTTACAAGTTGATAGTCTCTACAAGATCCGAACTGCTTTAGAATCCCTTAGGTCTAAAATTAACTTTGGAAAGGAACCTGGCGCCTCTAATTAAAGAGGCCCCGGTTTGAATTTAGAACTTATGATGTAATTGCTTGACGTCTCCTTAAGTACCGAACGCGTACTATACCAGCAAAAGCTGCAAAGCCTATAAGTCCCCACTCACTCATTGTAGGAACATTTCGAGCTACAGGAAGCATTTTTAGAGCTATTGTGCATGCTCTCCATTCTCCATCAAGACCAGTACCAATTTGCTCTATACCTGTAGGCCCGCCACCTAGCATTAGATTTGTAGTGCCTGCAATATGTACATTTGAAAAAGTATCAGCTGAGGAATCAGCAATAAAAGAACCACTAGTACTATCATTGAAGCTAGTATTACCACTGGCTTGAGGATTAAGTTTCGGAAAGTATATATTCTTATAACCTGTGATCCCGCTTCTGTAATAACTGATGGTGCTGTTGCTATTACATTTGCTGCGAAACCTGCTCCACTATTGCAACCAACAGTAATAATTGGGTCTATCGGGTCAACTTCACTATATCTAAAAGACTCTGCTACAAATACAGCCCCAGGTATATTCCAGGAGCATGTGATATCTTCAGAAGCAGGATTGTTCGCAAACCTGCCCCATATACCCTGGAAGCAATTCCCATCTGGTGAGTCGCATATACCATTATCTAACTCTGACCATGTCCCAGGTGAGGGGGCATTAAATTAGTTCCCATTATCTGTTGTAACACCGCAGGCAATAATCTCATAATTACCTTCCTGTCCGGCGCCAGTAGGAACTGTAGCTGAAGTGAAGCTGCCGTTTAGTACATTGTTAGAATCTGCGTCCTCAACAACAACATTTGCATGCCCTTCAGTAGAAATTAGAAATAAGGATAATACTAAAATCGGTAGGAATAAAATTATTCTCGCCATCTTTTCCTGCTAGATTTAGATATTATCACTCTAACATGAATTCTATGTCGTCAAAACATTATTTTATGGTGTTTTTTTGTCCGGTGGATTGGGGAGTCCCGAGAGGCCCCAGGCGATTATTAATAATAGCGCAATTATCAGAGGTAGGTGAGGGCTTACTTCATACAAATATCCAGCTGCAATACCTCCAATAGATGCTCCAAAAAAACTAAACACATTATACACACCGGTTGTTATTCCTCTTTTCTCCTGACCAACACGTTGAGTTAAAAATGCAGGGAATACTGACTGCAGCACAGTGTGTCCAAAGAAATACGACATAGCGGCTATGTATAAAATAAATGTCATTAATGAGTACACTGGGTATATAAGAAAACTAATGGCCATAAGAGCCCAAGCAATTCTAGTTGCAATTTTAAGAATGCTGTTTTTCTCCGCATATCGAACATAGGAATATGAAAACAGAGCAGTTGGTATTAGAGCTATTAGATAGACTTGCCATAGGTGCTCATCTTCTACACCAAGCTCAGTCCAGCTAAGAGGGTAAATAAAGACGAACATATTCACTGTCAGTGATATGACTGCAGCGGATAGGAACAGTTTTTTTATCTCTGGGTTTTTTAGATAGCCCAGAACTTCAGATTCTTCGTGAATGAGATCCTTCTTTTTAATTTCAGGAAAAAAAAGGACAGTGGCTAAAACAGATATCACGCCTAGTGCGGCAAGGATAAAGAATACGTTTGAGAATCCGAACTCGGAGGCTAGAAGCGGTCCGAGAATAATGGCTATCAAAAATCCTATTCCTATAGTAACACCGACTATAGTAAAGGATTGTGCTCTTACTTCATGGCGAGTGACATCACCCAATGAAGCAATGGCCACAGAGCTCACAGCTCCTGCTCCTTGTATAACACGAGCAAAAATGAGCTCACCAATACTATCAGCAAAACCGCATATCAGACTTCCTAATGTAAAAATTGAAAGTCCAATTATCAATGCTGTCTTGCGGCCAATCCTATCGCTAAACCAACCAAAAGGTACTTGAAGTAGGCTCTGCACAAGTGCATAAATACCAAAGGCTATTCCTGCAAGAGCAAGATCTGCACCAGGATAACGTTCAGCATATACGCTGAAAACAGGCAATATCAAGAATATCCCCATTAGCCTGATGGCCATAATTATTGCAACAGCCGAAACGGCCTTTATTTCAGTCTGGTTCAGTTTCATAATAATTATTCTTTATGGTTTAAAAGGTTTTTAATATTAACACGCTTACGCTAAATTGATATAAGTACATTGATACTAGCTACTGTGTATGTAATCTTAATATAATATGGTAGATAAAAAATCTGCATTTAACATTGAGTCGGACTCATTTGATATAGAGCAGTTCTCTAACCTCTTATCACAATCCGAAGAGTTTCAGATGCTTGTTGAAAGCGGTAAAAATCTTATACCTAACTTCAATGCATTTGTTCAGGATCTTTTCTCTTCTTTCTATAAACACAATGTTTTGTTCCTTCCAGAGGATAAGTCTAAACCGAGGCTCATCATTAGCAAGACATTTGCTTCAGAAGGTTTTCAAGAACCAGTATTATCAGGATTTGAGACAAAAAACAGTGCTTGAGGGATTTGAGTCAGCTCTAGCAACAATTGATATGGGTACTCAGATACTATCATGGATTAAGTCCGACGACGGCCCAGGAAAAAAAACGCTTCTCAAAGAATGGGAAGTAGATAAAACAGAGGATCAGGTTAGTGATTTGCAAGATGAAATGGAAACATGGCAAGAAGTTGAGGAAGCTGGTGATGTACTTGGGGAATCATTTGATAAAGAAAAAAAGAAAACGGAAGCACAGCTCGACTATGAGCAGAAGAAGCTTGAGAAATTAATCCAGGATCAAGAACAGAATCATGAAAAAATGGATTTTGATATGGATAAGATGATTAAAACCTCACTTGAACAGACCGATCAGATGGTCCAGGATTCAGAAGATGATATGCAATCATGGGATATATCAATGGGCGGCACGGGCGGTGATGACAAGGGTGTTGGAGAGAAACTGGATCTTGCTTTGAAACTTTCTAATAATGATAAGCTAAAAAAACTTTCATATCTTGTTGGAACTCTTAAGGATGAGATGATGGCCACAAGACGTAAGGTTTGGTCAAAGAGAGGGTCTGAGGTGTTTGATATTTCAGTTGGTGATGATATAGGGCGCTTAATACCTACTGAGCTGCTTTCAATTAGGCACAAGCTTCTTAGACATGATTTTAAAAAGCGCTATGTCGAAGGAAGACTAAATCAATATTATCTTAAAGAAGAGCAGGGCAGGGGACCAATGGTAATATGCCTTGATGGAAGTTCCTCAATGCAGGGCAATAAAGAGCTTTGGTCAAAAGGGGTTTGTCTTACANNAATCGATAGGAAAAGAAGGACTCTCTGGTTGGGGTATGAAAGAATCTGATATTATAGAGCTTGCAGAATATTTCCCTGGGGGAGGTACAAATTTTGAAGAGCCGCTAAACAAAGCACTCGAATTGCTTGAAGATTCAAAGTTTAAAGGCGGTGATATAGTATTTATTACAGACGGCGAATCCGAAGTGCGAGATGAATGGCTAAAATCCTTTGAAGAGTTAAAAGACAAGCTCAAATTCAAGGTTTATTCCGTTTTAATAGATTTATCTGAAAGAGAATCATGGTGGACACTATCATCATTTAGTGACAAAGTTACGTCTGTATCAAAACTTACATCCAAAGAAGCCAAAGGTCTTTTCTTAGACCTTTAACAATTCATTTTACTCACACCAGATTCCAAGAAAGTCGGTTGCTTTATTTAATAGATAATACTATCATAAGACAAACAGGCGGTTGTAAAGATATACACTAAATAATTTTCATGGAGGGAATAATTATGATGATTGCAAGATGGCAGTTTCAGGCTAAATTCGGATATAAGAATGAGGCTATCAAATCAATAACTAAGTGGTATCAGGATATAGGATCTCAAATTGGCTGGACGATAGATAAAGTCCGAATTATTACGGGATCTGTGGGAGCTTCTGAAGCACTAGTTGAATGTGAAATTCAGATCAAAGATATGAAAGAACTGGATCAAGCATGGGCAAAGCTAAGCACAATCAAGAAACATAAAACTTGGGGTAAACAATTTGAGAAATATATAATATCCGGTTCTACAAAATGGGAATTTTATAGAGTAGTATAAGGTTTTTATTTGGTTTTATATCTTAGAAATACGTAAATATTTTATTATGAGGATGTGGTATGAATAGCCTTATTTTTTATGCCAGGGATGATTTTAGCTTCATCATTTATATTCACATCTTCACTTTCTCATGCCCAAGAAGAGCAAGTTATATCTAACCAAGGTGAAATAACCATTGCAGCAAACTCTAAGGATGTCTGGAAAGTACTTACCAACAGAAAGAAGTATGCAAAAGTGATGGGATATAAATGGAAATCAGCAAAAAGAATTTGGAAGCAGTTGGAGATGAGGCTCTGGTTGAATTTTTGGAACAGCAGACTACATATGAAGTAACATTCTTGGAGCCAGAGCAAAAAATGACCGTTAAAATAGCCTCATCTAATGCAGAGTATATAAATGAGAAAACATGGGTTGTAATTCCTGCAAATAAATGGCAATCCAGGGTCATGCTAACTGATGTATATACACTGCCCACTGATGTTGTATCTCCTAGCATAGACCAGCAGATAAATAAGCTTCAAGAGCGTCTTGAGAAGCTAAGAGATTTGGCTGAGAGAAGTTAAAAAGCTATAAGAAGATTAAGGATCTGAGTCATTATACGTATAGTGAATAAGCAATATTTATTTTTATCACATTCAATACTGAATAGGCATAATAGATTTTCTATTCATTTTGTTATAAAATACTAATAGGATAAATTTTTCATGGAGGATAATATGGCAACCAAATCTTTTCAACTAACTTTACTTGTAGCTTTAATATTTGTTTTAGGTGCTTGCGGTATAAAACCCCCTGTAGATGATGCTACTCCACCCAGGGCATCTGTTATCGTGAGTGATTCATCCTATAATATAAATGACCCGTTTTCTTACATGCGCTACGATTCATCTGGTCCTGGTCCCGATCCCTTTGCGGGCGTAATCGGTAGAAGAACAGAGGCTGGTTTTGTAACCAAAGACGGGACTGTGAACTTCCGCGTGGGCGGAGCTGACGTTGGCGGAGTAAAGAGCGTTATTGTAAGAGCTAAGAATGGCACTATCACACCAGGTACTTACACTGGAGCATTTCCTGTTTCACTTGAGGTTACAACAGAGGGTAACACAGATGTGTTTGTTATGACAAATACTAGCGAATACGCTTTTACACCTTTGGATCATACCGTGTTGATAAGACCAACTACTAGCAACCCAGAAGTACTAGTCAGTGTTGAGGTCCTAGATATGGGCGGTATTGCTGGCAGAAGCAATTCAACAACAACACCAGAAATTATTATTGCGTTTAGCACACAATAGTAGCACCAAGCTTTAATCAACAAAGAAAAAACCATTATACAGCTAGGCTTTGATAATCATTCAGAGCTTAGCTGTACTATATCTATCCCTATGCTCTGATATAATCTATTACATAAACAATTAGCTCTCTAAGGGAGTAGTTAATGGACAAAGTGCTTATAGTTGTTCAGGTAGCAGGCGGAATAGGTTTGTTTCTTCTTGGGATGATAGTTCTAACTGATGGCCTGCGTGCTCTTGCTGGAAACGCAATGCGATCGGCGCTTATGCGTTTTACGAAAAGTCCTACAACGGGTGCACTAACGGGGGCAGCTAGCACAGCGATTCTTCAATCCTCTAGCCTCACAACCGTTGCCGCTGTGGGTTTTGTTGGAGCAGAACTCATAACATTCCCCGATGCGCTAGGAATTATTTTTGGAGCCAACATTGGTACTACACTAAAAGGTTGGATAATAGCACTTCTAGGTTTTAAATTCAGCCTGGGAAACATTTTCTTGCCTCTGGTTTTTGTTGGTGCAATACTCAAGCTTTTCACTAAAGGACGACTTTCTAAAATTGGATATACGATAGCAGGGTTTGGGCTCATTTTTGTCGGCATAACATATATGCAGACCTCCATGAGTGAGATGCATAGTTTTATATCTTTTGAAAATCTTCCTGCAGACAGTTTAACAAGCAGACTATTTTTAGTACTAATAGGAATTGTTTTTACAGCCATCACACAGTCATCAAGTGCGGGAGTTGTAGCTGCACTTACAGCACTATACGCTGGACTTATCAATTTCAATCAAGCAGCAGCTCTTGTTATTGGTATGGACATCGGTACCACAATGACAGCGGCCCTAGCAACACTGGGAGGATCTGTCGGTGTGAAAAGAACTGGGTTCTCTCACGTTATTTACAATATTATGACGGCCACCGGAGCTTTAATATTGCTTACACCATACACCAGAGTATGGGAATATTTCTCCCCTGGGTCTCTAGTGAACAATGCAGAAATTGCACTTGTGGGTTTCCATACTTTTTTTAACACACTAGGTGTATTAGTCATACTCCCATTTACTAATCACTTTGCTAGGTTTATGGAGAAACTTATACCAGAGACAGAATCTTCGTACATATCTAAGCTCGATCGGGCTATTCTTGTCGAACCAGAACTTGCACTAAATGCAGTTCATTTCACTGTTAAGTCAGAGTCTCTAGCACTTTTTAAACATGTAAACGCTATTTTAGGCGATACACATATAGGAAAAAGAGCAGATTTGGACGAACTGCAAAGTGCATTAAATAATACACAGCTATATTTGGATAATATCAATATTAAGGATGCAAAAGATTCAAATTGGGAAAGACTAGTAGAGGTCATTCATACGCTTGATCATTTGCAAAGACTTCATGAAAGATGTGAGGAAGATGAAGATCGTGCTATCACTGCCAGGGTTACTCCTGAGCTTGTCTCAGAATGTAAATTACTCACATCAACAATTGACAGCATTTTGGCTGATATAGAGATAGATGATTGGTTTTCTGCCTCTGAGAAATCAAGGAAAACAGCTGAAATCATACACGCAAAGGTTTCTCCCTTTAGGGCTGAGGTGATGGAAAAGATTGCACGCGGAGAACTAGATGCAAACTTGGGCACAAGCAATCTAGAGGCGATACGCTGGCTTAGACGAGTGAGCCGTCATATTGCGAGAATCACTCAGCACACCAACGCATCTTTACTTGCGGGTGCTACTGAAGATAAGCAGAGAATATAGTTAGAGATCATGTATAATCTTTATAACTTACTTAGGAGGGAATTACTTTGAAAAAAATATTGTTTAGTTTGGTCTTGATAATTGTTTTTGCAGCAGCAGCAAATGCCCAAGTTGGTCCTAACTATTTATTCGTAATCAACTTTGATAACGGCTCATATAAAGATGGGAAATTGTCATTGAACGGAAACGGACAAAGCAATGTTATTTATTTCTCAGATAGACCACAAGTAGAGGCCGGCCATATGGGTATCAAAAAGTTCGTAGAAATTTGGGGCGAAGGGGAGCAGAATTTCAATACAATTCCGCCCAATTCTACATTATCAATAATTAAGGACGAAGTTGAGAACAACACCGTATTCATTCTGTCCAATCCTAAAGTAGATAAAGCCGCAATAATTTTTGATGCACAGATTGTTAAGGGAAAACCTAATGCTACTTTTGGCGCTGGTGGTTTATTTCTTGATACTAAGCTTGGGAATAACTAAGAAGGTTTTTTCGCTCGTGTGACAATAGTAGTGGGGGAAAATTCATTTAGTAGCGTGTCATTACCTGCCCACCAGTCCTCATAGAGGTCAAGTATTACAAATCCAGCTTTTGTTTGTCCTCCTATTAGAGACTCAAGACTGTGGCTCCAAACGATTGGAACTTCATCATCTACAATGCGGTTAAGCTCTTTATCATCTAAGCTCTCAAAATCGGAGTAGGGGAGTTTATGTTTAACTTCTAGAACTCCTTTATCTAATGCCTCAGCATGGTCAAACAAAAAGAATGAAGGGTTGAGCATGCCTGCAAGAAGCTCACCGCAAGGTTTAAGTACGCGGTAGAATTCACTCCATACCTTTTCAATGTCCGGCACAAATACTGTTGAAGCAGCATTCACAATTAGATCAAAAGTATTATCTTTAAAATCACTAAGATCGGACATATCAGCTTTAATTGTCAGGAGTTTTAATCCCTCGCGGTTTGCAACTAGTAGATCTTTATTCAACTGCTCTTGGGAAATATCTACACTTATAACGTTTGCTCCAGCTGCAGCAACTATTGGTGCTTGCTGCCCACCACCAGATCCAACGCAAAGCACTTCTTTTTCTGCAATTCCTTCAAGCCAATCTTTTGGGACGTACTTATTTGGTGTCAGTCTAAGTTGAATATCTCCATTTTTAGCAGACTCAATGACTTCACTTCCGACCGGAGTGCACCAAGGGCTTTCTTCAATAGACTCTTCATCCCAAGCCATAGAGTTGTGTTTTGTTATATCGACTTTGGTCATTGAGAAATTATTATACAGAATATATAGATAAAAGAAGATATTCCCAGCATTGTTATAATTAAATGTAGGTGATATAGTCTCTAAATAATCAACTAGGCGGAGGTTTCAAAATGAATAAGTTTAGAATAGTGCTCTCTGTACTGGCAATACCGCTATTGTTATTAACTTACTCTTGCTCAAACAATTCTAACAGTCTCTAACAGTCAGGATAACGTTAAGAAAATAATAATCTCATCAGACGTTGCTGCTGGTCTTGTAAACGGTCTCTCTGGTAGCCCTTCAGATACTGATGATTCATATGCTATAGAGCTCATGACTACATACGTTGACGCTGATGTGCTTGCAGTTGTGAGCGTGAAAGGAAATAACATGGGAGCCGCTACTTTTTTTGCTGCTCAACAGACTTTTGTTGTAACACCTGGTTTATGGAATGGCCCGGTATATGAAGGGGCAGTCTTCCCTTTGGCTATTCCCAATGACTTATTATGGGCTAGTGGTATAGGCGTAGATCAAACACTGCCGCAGATATGCATTAATGACGGTGTTGAAGAAATAGTGTCTCTGCTAGAAGAAAGTCAGGAGCTAGTTACTATCCTTGCACTAGGGCCACTTACTGATATAGCATGTGTTCTCAATTTTCCTGGAGTCTTAGATAAAATCGAAGAAATTGTATTTCTTGGAGGACGAGCTCCTGACCAGGTGCTAGCTTATGACTTCGCTCCCGACGTAATATTCACCGACTTCAATATAAGTCAGGATTACAGGGCGACACAAATCGTACTGGAGCATAGCAATATTCCATTTACGTTTATAAACTTCTCAATTTCCTCTAATACCTCATACACAAATGATCAAATCGATTCACTCAGAAATCCAGAATGTAGCGCTAGATCACAGCTTCTCTCTAGAGCGTCTCAAGACCGCTTAGCAGAGTTTGCTAGTCTTCTTGGTCTGATCTTCCATAATAGTACAACCGCGAAACTAATTAAAAGAGGAACTACAATTGCCTATTAATGTTACTCATCCTGGTGTTTATATACAAGAAATACCATCGGGCTCACATCCTATTGCTGGCATAACAACATCTATGACAGCTTTTATTGGACGAGCTAAATGGGGCCTAGTAAATGAGCCAATAATCATAAGCAGCTTTATGGAATTTCAAAGAATATTTGGAGGTTTGTGGAAAAAGAGCAACCTTGGATATTCTGCAATGGATTTCTTTAATAACGGAGGATAACAAGCTGTAATTGTAAGGCTGTATAAAGAATCTACGTCGGAAGACTCACCTCCCCCAAAAGCTCAGATAACTATTGGCGACTTCTGTTTTGAAGCCGCAAACCCAGGTGTGTGGGGTGAGGGCTTATCCATAGAGATAGATTTCGATATACCTCAGAAAAGTGCAGACTTTTTAAAACTAGATATAAACAAAATGTTTAATCTGACTGTCGCAAAGCATGATGAGAAGGGAAAAATAATTAGGAATGAAAGATACGAGAATTTAAGTATTGATGATAAAAATAGAGAAGATTATCATAACATTCAAAGATATGATATATTGCTCGGTATGCATTCTGCACTGATTAATCATAAGCAAGGCAAGAATCTTCCTGAAGACCTGAACACCACAAAAGAATTACTTAAAGACGGATCAGTGAAATACTCGGCAAAGGAATCTATTGCTGAGATACAAAAGAAGATAAATGAACTTGGTGATGATAAGAAAGAGGAAAAAGGCAAGCTCTAGGAAAAGATAATCGCAATAAATCCTCAGACGGTGAACAGCTGGATATAGATTGTTTTATTGGAGCTACAAATGAGCAAAATAATGATGAAATATATGCTCTGGAGCATATAAGTCCTAGTGTTTTTAATCTTCTAGTTATTCCACCTTATAACCCAGATGATGTAGATCCGGATGTTATTCAAAAATCTGCAGAGTATTGTGAGAAGAAAAAAGCTTTTATGATCCTTGATCCTCCAAGTTCCTGGCAAACTGTGCAAGACGCTCAAAATGGTTTGAATAATATTGGAACAAATAGCAAAAACGCTGCAGTTTATTTCCCTAGGGTCAAAGTGCCTTACCCATTAGATAATTTTCAGCTTAAAGAAGTAGGACCTTCGGGTGCATTAGCTGGAGTTTATGCGAGAACGGATGCGAGCCGAGGGGTTTGGAAGGCGCCTGCGGGTAAGGAAGCTGTGTTAAATGGAGTAGGGATTTCTATAAACTTTTCTGACAATGATAACGGATTACTAAATCCTCTTGGGATTAACTGCCTAAGACAGTTTCCTGTTTTAGGAAATGTTGTATGGGAAGCTCGTACACTCCAGCGTGCTGATCTACTTAGTTCAGAGTGGAAATATGTGAATGTAAGGCGACTTGCTCTACATATAGAGCAGTCATTGGAGCAAGGAATAAAATGGGCAGTATTCGAGCCAAATGATAGACGCCTTTGGAACCAACTTAGATTTTCTATAAGCAATTTCCTTAGTGGCTTATTTTCTGATGGAGCGTTCGCTGGAAGTAAAATGGAAGATTCTTTTTTCGTCAATGTAGACGAGAGTACTACAACCCAGAATGATATAGATCAGGGAATAGTTAATATAGAAGTAGGTTTTGCTCCAGTGAAGCCAGCAGAGTTTATTATCATCCGTATCCAGCAACTAGCTGGCCAGGCTTCATAGGCTACTGGGGCGGGGAGCAGAGGCATTGAACTCCTGTGTCCATACAGTGCCAACCTTTCTCGCAAGTACCTGTTCCGCAAGCGCCAGACTTGAGCTGGGAACATGTACCTTCTAGGAGAACAACCTCGTCAGGTTTGCCAAAATCAAAGTTGTTTTCAACTGATGTATCTAAAGTTATTTTTGGTGTCTCAGATCCGCAGCCAGGCAGATCACTCGCATTGGCTGGTGATATCGAAAATGATATTACAACTACGGTTACCAGTAATAGTAATAGAAATTTTTGCATATTTTATCCCTCCAATGGATGTAATGATATCTAAAATAACATAATTATGTGCTCTTTGAACATTTTTTGATTGACCCTACTTCTAATATAGGGTTATATAAGTATTTCATATGAGACGGACCTGGGCTGAGATAAACCTTAATAACTTAAAGCATAATTTCCAGCAAGTACGCATGCTTGTAGGGGAGAATGTTAGTATTCTTTCAGTTGTAAAGGCAGATGCCTATGGACACGGTGCCGTTGAAGTCAGTAAGGCATTGGTTGAGGCCGGAACCGAGATGCTAGGGGTAGCAACTGTAGAAGAAGCACTCCAATTGAGAGAATATGGCGTAGAAGTTCCAATACTTCTATTAGGTGGTATAAGGCCCGAAGAAGTAAGAGACGCCATTGAGTTTGATCTGACACCATTTCTCTTCTCAATCGAAGTTGCTCAGGCTCTTGATAGGGAATCTGAAAAGGCTAAGAAGAAATGTAGTTATCACCTTAAATTTGATACTGGTATGACAAGGCTTGGAGTAAGAAGTGAGGATAGTTCTGAGTTCTTGGAAGCACTTTCCAACTTGCAGAATATTGAGATGAGCGGCGTTCTGACTCATCTTTCAAACGCATTTGCTGATGCAGATGAAAATACTTACAACCAGATAGCAGCACTTAATGAATTAACAACTCTTATTAAAGAAAAGGGGTTTAATCCTACATATGTTCATGCTGCAAACTCAGCAGCTCTTCAGAAATATCCTGAGAGTATCTATAACCTTGTTAGACCAGGAATTATGCTTTACGGTTCGGGTAACTATGCAGGTCTGGACTTGCAACCTGTTATGAAGCTTAAATCTCGTATTATTCAGATAAGCCGTGTGCCTGAGGGAACTGCAATTAGTTATGGCGGTAAATATGTAACAGAGCGTCCATCGGTCATAGTCACTATTCCTGTTGGATATGCTGATGGCTATACAAGAAACCTATCAAGCAAAGGTATGGTCTCTATAAAAGGAGCTCTTGCGCCTGTCAGAGGTGATGTATGTATGGACTTTATAATGGCAGATGTAACTGATATACCTGGTGTTAATGTTGGTGATGAGGTTGTTCTTTTTGGAGATGAGCATGTTACTGTCATAGATCTTGCACAAATGGCTGGAACAATATCATATGAGCTTCTCTCTCACACAGGAAAAAGGGTACCTCGTATTTATATTTAAGAAATTTTCCAAATATATTAAATTTTCCATAGATATTAGAGCGATTTAGGTTAAATTTAATGGCATGAAATTCCCCTGGGCCGGATTTTCTAATCCAACTGTTCTCATACTCGCTATGCTAATTCCATTCTTCTCTTCCTCAGCGGCTGAGACGATTAACCTTGGCCCACTATTTTATATGGAGAAAGACGAAGAAACTGGAGAGAAAAAAATCGATGCCCTGGGTCCTTTTATATCCTATAAAAAAGAAGAAAACGAGAAAGGGTATGGCCTTCGTCCTCTTTTCTATAATTATAAAAATTCAGCTAGAGACCGAAGTGCTTTTGATTTTGCATATCCGTTGTTTACCTACCGCACATTTGAGGGAGATACAAAGCTGCAAGCCTTGATGTATATCTTCTATTACAAATCTGATCTCAGGGACAGTGGTTTCAGAGAGAAGGAATACACACTTTTTCCAATCTTATTTGCTAGAAAGGCAGAGAATCCAGAGAGAAGCTTTTTTGCAGTTTTCCCAATTTCTGGAAGTATGAAAAATAAATATGGAAAAGATGAGATTAACTTTTTCCTTTTTCCACTATTTCTTCAGACAAAAAACTACGGAGTTACCAATAACAATTTGTTCTGGCCGTTTATTGGAGCCTACTCAGGTAGGGGCGTGAAAGGCGGAAGACTGTGGCCAATCTATGGATCTAAAACTGCTCCTAATAATGCACTAAATGAACAGTTCGCGCTTTGGCCACTCTATATTAAAAGAGATAGAGAATTCTATGGTGAGCGAATAAGCTCTCTTGCATTGCTACCATTTTATTACAGCATGGACATGCCCGGCAGATCTCAAAGAACCTATGCTTGGCCATTCTTTACTTATATAGAAAACACCAATAGAAATTTTAGAAGATGGGATATGCCATGGCCGTTGATTACTTTATCCAGGGGAGATGTGAATACAAATAGAATCTTTCCGCTGTTCTCAGTTAAAAAAGAGAAAGACTATGAATCTGGTTATGCAATATGGCCGCTTTACAGTTGGAGAAAACACACTCTTCCAGACTATGAAATTAAGCGTCGGGCAATTGCCTTTTTCCTGTATAAAGATGTACAAAATATTCCAATTACTGAGCGCGGAAGAGACTCTCGAGTAATAAATGTCTGGCCACTATTTACTTATAAAAGGTCAACTGATGGCAAAGCGTATTTTAATTTTATCTCACCGCTTGAGGTGTTTTTGTCGGACAATCCGCCAAGGGAGAGAAACTGGCGACCGCTTTGGACAATCTTTAGATGGGACAAAGATGAAGAGGGCAACCATGTCTCATCATTTCTATGGAACACATTTAGGACAGAAAGTACAAAAAAAGGTGTAAAGGTAGAGCTGAGGCCTATTATCCCAGTAGTCTCATATGAGAATACAGAGGAGCAAGGAAAGTTTTATATTTTAGGCGGGATGTTTGGTTTTAAGAAAGATAAGGAAAATAACAAAAAAATACTAAAATTTCTTTTTATACCTGTTAATATTTCCTGATGAACTATCTAATATCTACAAAGGAGTTTGAGCTTTGAGCAGTGTCATGGGATTTTTCAGAGTTACTGGGGGTTTGCTTGGACTTTTCATGGAAACTCTCTATTGGTGTAAGGCCGCAATCAGCAACAATGATAAAGTTTTTGCGCAATTATATATCATAGGTAACCAGACTCTTCCTGTGGGAGCACTGATTGCACTTTTCTCAGGTGGAGTGCTTGCTCTACAGGCGGGGCCAACTCTTGCACAGTTTGGATTAGAGGAAAACGTTGGCGGTCTTGTTGGATTATCTCTAGTGAAAGAGATTGGGCCGATTATGGCATCAATTCTGGTTGCAGGCCGAGTGGGATCTGCTATGACAGCGGAGCTTGCATCAATGAGTGTATATGAGGAAATAGATGCTCTTAAGACTATGGACATAAATCCTGTGCGCTTTTTGGTGATGCCACGTTTTATCGCCACTGTGATAGCGCTTCCGATTTTGGTTATATATATGGATGTGATCGGTTGGTTTGGAGGGGCGATTGTTGCTCTTGTGAACCCAGAAATACAATTATCCCTGGACGTATACTATAGAAACCTGTCTGAATTAGTAGATTTCGTTGCGGTACTAAATGGTCTAATTAAAGCAATGTTCTTTGGTATTATTATTTCAATTGTGTGTTGTTATGTCGGGCTTAATGCCAAAGGAGGCCCAAGAGAAATTGGCAACTCTGTTACGAAAGCTGTCGTGCTTTCTTTTGTTCTTGTTTTGGTATCGGATTATTACATAACGAGAATTTTGCTATTTCTGAATTTAGATTAAAATTAGTTAAAAAATGGAACGCAAAATAGAAGAACATAAATCAAACGGTAGCATTCTTTCCTCAGTGAGCAAAGAGAGGGTTAATAACTCTGCGGGAAAGCTCCTAGACTATCTAAAATGTGCATCTGTAGGACTCAGAATTGACAACTTAAACAGTTCTTTTGGTGATAACCATGTTTTGCGCGGAGTCGATCTTGAGATTGACCCAGGTGAGATAGTTGTTATTCTTGGAAAAAGTGGATCCGGAAAGAGTGTGTTGATGCGTCATATAATAGGGCTTGAATGCCCAGACTCGGGCCACATTTATTTAGCAGGTGAGGATATCAACAATCCAGATTTCAAAAGCAATCATGTAATTGCAATGGTTTTTCAGTCCTCGGCACTATTCAACTCATATACAGTTGCTGAGAATGTGGCTCTTTATCTAAGGGAGCATAAAATATTTGCTGATGAATCAAAGATAAAAGATATTGTTTCAAGCGCTCTTGAGATAGTAGGTCTTGAGGGTAAAGAGGATGTAATGCCTTCTATGATTTCTGGCGGTATGAAAAGAAGGGTTGCTGCAGCGCGTGCACTGGTTATGAATCCAGATTTAATACTTTTTGATGAACCTACTGCAGGACTTGACCCTATGATGACTCGTACGATGGGTGACTTAATCTTGGATCTCAAAAACCAGGTTCAAATCACTCAAATCGTGGTAACACACGACATAGAACTTGCATTTTATGTGGCAGATCGTATAGCAATTTTAAGTGAGGGCCGTATACTGGAAGTAGGCACTCCAGAGAAGATTCGTGGCTCAACAAACTCAGCAGTACTGGATTTTATTAAACCTCAGTTTGAGTAATAAAGGAGAGAAGCTAATATGAATACTCAGGTAAAAGTCGGAATATTCTTCGTGGTGGGACTCATAATATTACTCGCTGTCTTTGATTTTGTAGGCGATATACCGTTCTTTAAGAACGAATATAAACTGCGGACTTATTTCGATTCCATTGGTGAACTCAGACAAGGTAATCCCGTAAAACTAGAAGGCTATGATATCGGTAAGGTTTCAAATATTAATGTAAGCGATAGAAAAATTGAGGTTGAATTTAAGGTTAATAAAGATGTAGGGGTCAGAAAAGACTCACTTGCTACGATCAACTTAACTAGTCTTTTGGGTACAAGCTACATAAACCTGACATTTGGTAGCCCAGAGAGTCCACTTGCAGAGTCAGGAGATGTGCTTGCTAGTAAGAATCCAGCAGATATAAATCAGATTCTCTCGCAAGTCGATTCCGCAGTAGGCTCGATAGAAGGTGCCTTGGGGGGGCTTGACGTGTTTGGAGCAAACAAAGAAAAACTCTCAAACATAGTAGACAATATTGATATAGTTCTTGAGGATGTAAAAGACGGTAAGGGCACAATTGGAAAACTTTTTAAAGACGACTCTCTTTATAATGAAGCTGAGGACACCTTTGCAAACGTGAATGAAATCACAACAGCCATTAAAGAAGGTAAGGGCACAATCGGAAAACTACTTAATGATGAATCTCTCTATAACGATGCAAAAGTTGCTCTTACCAATCTTGGTCAATTGTCTAAGAAATTAAATGCAGACGGTGGGACAATTGGCAAGTTGCTAAATGATGACACTCTATATAATGAAGCTACAGGTGCTGCAACAAATCTTAACGAAATTCTAGAGAAGGTTAATTCTGGTCAAGGTACTCTTGGGCAACTCGTTAATGACGATTCACTATATCGAGATGCAAAAGATACTCTACTAAAAGTGGATAAGAGCATAGATACTCTTGATGATTTAGCTCCTTTAGGTGTTCTCGGTACTGCTCTTGGAGTAGTTACTCTATTCTAATTATATGAAAGTAGTTCCAATCGACTTATCACTTGTGGATTTTGAAGATAAGACCTTTTATACAGGTAATGTCGGCAATCTCTCTTCATTAAAAGACTCGATAGAAGACCTAGGACTCTTAAATCCTCCAATTGTGAGAGAGAATGGGGATAGTTATCAAATTATCACTGGGTGGAAAAGGCTGATTTCCTGCAAGGAGATTGGTCATAAAGAGGTTGTATGCAGCGTATACCCCTCTAGTTTAAGAAATCAGGATGCTCTTAAGACGGTATATATTGATAATAGAGATAGAATTTCTGACTTAGAGATTGGTAATTTGTTATCACTTCATAAGATATTGTGCGGATTGGATGATAAACAGCTTATGGAAGAAGTCTTGCCTAGCTTTAATATTCCCTCTAATAGAAAAAATTTAGATAAATACTTGGCTCTTGATTCTCTTAAAGAAGAGATAAAAAGTGCATTTTTTGAAGAAAAAATAACTATTGAGCAGTGCCAAATGCTCTCAGAGCTGCCTTGTGAAAACAGACTGCCAATTCTAAAGAGCGTCCTTCTAAAATATAAACTAAATAACAATGAATCACGGCAGGTTATGGAATATATCTCAGAAATATCTTCTATATACTTAAAGTCAATTCTAGAAGTGGTTTTAGAGGCTGAAAATGCTATTCAGAATGGCAAAAAAGATAAAAATCAGCTTAGATATGAACTAAAAAGAATGCGCCACCCAGATCTATCTGATATAGTAGAAAAAGTAAGAAAATCTATTCAAGATCTTGGGCTTCCAAAAGAGGTAAATGTACATATAAACCAGTTCTTTGAAGCAAACGATTTTGAGCTTCGAATAAGAGCTAAATCATCTCAAGAACTCTCAGAAATATGTAATAATATTGAGTCTTTATGTAAGAAAGGAGATGTTGAGAGGCTATTATCCATAATAAAAAAGGGAAAATAGTAATCTAGGCTGTGTTTAGTTGCAACTCTGCGTTTGATTCAAGCTCATTCTCGCCATTATATTTATCTATGAGGTCATCTAAAAGCTCATAAACCTCTGGTAAATTGCTCTTATCCTGGGCAGAGATAACTGGGGCATTATACATTCTGGCTAGTCTAGACGATACCGCTTTTGATGCCTTATCAGACTTATTGAATATTATCTGCTGAGGAATTGATTCATAACCAGTGTCTTCTAGGATTTTCTCAACTGATTCAATTCTCTCTTCTGCAATTGGATCGCTAGCATCTGCTACGTGAATAAGAAGTAATGACCCGCCCAATTCCTCAAGGGTCGCTCTAAATGCGTTTACTAGCTCTTTAGGAAGCTCACTTATAAATCCTACTGTGTCTGTTACAAGAATCTGTCTTCCACTTGGGAGCATAATTTTTCTAGTAGTTGGGCTAAGCGTAGAAAATAGTTTATTTCTTGCTACAACACCGCTTTTTGTGAGGGCATTAAAAAGGGTAGATTTACCAACGTTGGTGTATCCTATAAAGGTTATTGTAGGAATGCCAGTTTCATATCTTCTTTTTCTGGTGCGTTCTCTTCGTTTGCTAATGTTATCTATTTGTTTCTCAAGCTGGTCAATTTGTTTACGGAAAGTTCTGCGCTGTTGTTCGAGTTTCATTTCACCAGGACCCCTTGTTCCTATTCCACCACCAAGTTGCGATAGCTCGGTTCCTTGTCCTACAAGCCTAGGTAAATTGTATTTTAGTTGAGCTAGCCTTACTTGAAGCTTTCCTTCACTAGTTGTTGCGTGTTTAGCGAATATTTCTAGTATTAGCTGTGTTCTGTCCTGTACTTCCAGGTTGGTTTCATCAGAGATTGCTTTTACTTGAGCTGGGCTCAATTCGACATCAAAAATTATCTTCTCAGCGCCCACGTGCTTTGCACCTAATATTACCTCTTTTACCTTTCCCTTACCTATTAAGTATCTGGGGTCAATCTGTTTTCTGGTCTGCACAACAGAATCTAAAACTGCTTTACCAGCTGAATATGCAAGGGATTTAAGCTCTTTAAGTGATTCTTCAGCCTCAGATTTATAATCAGTTGAGAAGCCAACAAGCAGCACTCCTTCCTTCCCACGTTCCCCTCCGTGCTCATAGTAACCCCTTCTGAGGTTGTTTTCTATATCTTCGATAAGCTCATCACAGTTTATTTCCACTCGTCCTAAGTCATTATAGCTTTCCACTTCCCATTTCTTTTCCTCTGGATTAGGTGGCAGAATATAAGCAAGATTAAATTTCCCAGGTGTTCCCTGCTTATTTACTTCCAAAAGTCCTATCATATCTAGTCTTTCGTTAAGAAGAGTTACAAAATCAGGTTGAGAGAACTCGGGGTTCTTAAGATGAGTATAAATTAGCCTGTATCCTCTTAATCTAAACTTAGCTTCTCTAGAGCGCCCAAGTAACTCTTCAAAAGGAAACTCGTGACAGTCACCAAGGAATATAACTCTAACTTTCCCTTTCCTATCTATAAGAAGGGATATACCTTTTTTAAGTTCATGGGAAAATTTTGCAAGTGTTCTTGCTAGCTCAAGCGTAATAACTTCTTTTGGAGGGATTTTTCTTCTGTAAAATCTTTCTAGATTGTTTAATTCACTTTTTGTAAGACCAGAGGTCTTTCCATGGATTTTTGGTATGCTTAAGCCTCCTAAACTAGATTAATTTATGATATCAACTAAAAATAATCAGTCAAGGGAATTAATACTTTCTTAATACTGTTTTGGTTCCTACCCTCCATAGTTAAAATGTATATTCTTTACCATCCATAAGTAACGATTATAATAAATCGCATGTCAGATGCTGACTATACGGCCGTACTAGACGAGCTCTACACTATATCAGAGAATACTATAGTATCTTGTTCAGAAGCTTTAACTATATACAAACTGCCAACAGAATTTTTGGAGATGTTCTTAGATATTCCTGGAAGGAGAGGGGGGTTCTGTATAGTTTCCGCATCTAAACTTGTAATTTTCTTTGATGAAGATCCAAACTTAGTAACAGTAATAGGCAAGGTAAGGACTAAAGAGGGTGGAGTATCACAAGCACAAACTAAAGCTACTCAGCTTGTTAAACTCTCGTTCTCAAAAGTTGGGGATAAATTCGAATATAAAGATAATACTGGTGGCGTAATTGACCCTACCAGCATTGTGGAGATTATAATAAGTTGGGTGTCTACAGCCTAATTAATTAGGGCTGAGCACTACGTGAGTTAACATAGCTAGGCTTACAATTAAGAAGATTAAAACAGGTACTCCAAGAATATACCAAAATGCTTCTTTTTCATGTGGCTCTAGTGCTAAAGGTGATTTCTTTTGTTCTTCACTCATAACGGCAGAAATTATAACAAGTCCTTATATTTTGTAAAGGATATTGTAAATATTACGTTGTTTGTTACCTTATAAATTGTGATTAACTACGTAAATCCATTTTTTAGGCCACCAAGTGAGGGTAAAAGCTATATTCTTCAGGCAACCATAGGATGCTCTCATAACCAGTGCACTTACTGTGCTATGTACAGAAGAGATGAGCAAAAATTCCGTGTTCGTCCAATGGATGAGATAAAAGAGATTATAGATGAAGCAACTGAAGCCGGGATGATAGATCAGCGTGCATTTATAGCCGATGGTAACGCCCTTGTATTATCCAAGAAAAAGCTGATTGAAATAATGGATTACCTAAAAGAGAAAAACCCTAGCATTGAAAGAATAAGGATGTATGCAAATGTGGGTGATATCCTCCGCCAAGGCGTCACGAACTTGAAAGAACTTAGAGCGCATGGACTTGATATGGTCTATATTGGTTTTGAGAGTGGAGATGATATTGTTCTTGAGAGAATTAAGAAAGGTGCTAATCACAAAGAGACGGTCGAGGCTTCGCTCATGCTAAAAGAAGCAGGCATTATGAACTCTGCTATGGTGCTTTTAGGCATGGGTGGAACAGATAGAAGCCTTGAGCACGCAGAAGCAACCGGAAAACTCCTTACGGCTTGTGATCCCGAATATTTAGGAGCTCTCTCGCTCCAAGTACGCCCTGGAGCCCCTCTGTACGAAGAGATGATGCGAGGAGAGTTTGAACTTCCAAACAAGTTTCAGATGATCAAGGAGTTAGAGGTTTTAGTAGACAACACTGAGCTTACAGATGGCAACTTCTTTTCCAATCATATATCAAACTATCTAGCTATCAAAGCAAAATTTCCTAGAGATAAAGAAGAAGTATTAGCTCAAATTAGAGCTGTATTAAACAGTGGTGATGAATCGCTCTTAAGACCTGATTATTACCGAGATGTTATAAACCAATATTAAAAAATTTGATTTAAAGGAGAGGTTATATGTCTAGAATAGCAACTATTTCACCAGTATGGGGATGCAGTGTTGAAGACCTGCGTGCGCTTGCAAGGACAGCTGAAGATGGCGGTTTTGAAGCTATCTTCTCCCCTGAAGTGCCACCATTTAGCGCTCTTACTAATGCGCAAGTTTTTGCTGAAGCCACATCAAAAATAAATGTTGGCACATGGATTACTAATATTTATATGCGCCAACCAGTTATGGCTGCAGCTGAGACCATTACAATTCAGGAAATCACTGGAGGCCGCATGGTGCTGGGTCTTGGCGTTAGCCATAAACCTGTAAATGCCCGCTACGAGATTGATATGGGTGACCCGGTTGAGACTATGAGAGACTATGTTACTCAGGTAAAAGCATTTATTGATGGCTCAGCTCCTCAACTTACATTAAAGCGCGAGGTTGCAAAAGTTCCCGTCTACATTGCTGGTCTTACAAAGGGTGCAGCAACTCTTGCTGGAGAGGTGGCAGACGGGCTAATGCCATATATGTCTACAACGGATTATGTCTCAGAGCTAAGATCTTTCGTTGCAGAAGGCGCAGCTAAAGCCGGGCGCGATGCATCAGAAATTGATATTACTCTTGGAATACCATCAATTGTTTCAGATGATCTAGAGTTAGCCCAGAGAGCAGGAATTATGGGCTTCTCACCATATCTAAACTTCCCATTTTATCAGAGACTCATGATTAACAATGGCTTTGGTGATGCTATAGACAAAATCAAAGCAGGGGAGAAACCGGCTGATGTATTTACAACTGAGATGTTGGATTCTGTAGCACTAGTTGGACCTGCTGATAGATGCCGTGCCAAACTAGATGAATTCCGTGATGCCGGAGTTGATCTTCCTATCATTGTTCCAGGCCCAGCTGGAAAACAGAGCAATGTTGAAGTAATGCAGAACACAGTAGCTGCATATTCTGGCTAATCAGTAATAACTATTTTAAAAATGGCCCCATTCATTTTATCTAGATAAGTTGAACGGGTTTTGTTATTTTCTGTTTACTTTTAGGCCTATAATGCGATTCATAGCAGCTACGAGTTCTATCTTTCTAAACTCTGCATAGTCACCGGATAGTTTAGGATTCAATACATCTAAGCCCGAACGTCCAATATCAAGCATGACAAGACTGCATACTTGTCTAAAAGACTTCTTCCCATCCATAAATTTCTTTGCATATTCAATAGTATCTTTAATAGCGTGTTTCTGTCCTACTGATACTATTTGAGCGATTGCACTTAGATCCATTAGTTGAGGATCAATACTCTCAGCGATAGGAATTCTCTCAGATATATGACCAACTGAGCTATCTATATCGTAATTATTTGATTCTAATTCTTTGTCTATTGCCATCTCTTGTGCTTTGTGATCATTCATCTCTATTATGAAGTTGGCTCTATGATATTGATCTTCGATATTCTCAGAAGCCAAGATAGTCGATACCATGTATTCTGTGAAAAGAGACCCAGCTTTTCTTATATACAAATCGGCACACTCTTGATCTACTAATAGAACATCAGCCCCAATTTCAACAGCTTCTACAATGTTTGCTGCCTCAGAAACAACAGAGTCAGCATTCTCTGTAGAAAAACAAGAACTTTGTTCAGAGTCTTTCAGAAATGCAGATATGTTTACGCATTCAACTCTTCTACCTTTTTCTATTTTTATCCTTACGGAATTTGGATTGCTCACTGTAAACTCTCGTCCATCTCCAGGTATATGGTTATAGATTCCCTGTGCTATTGCATCTAGAAGTGTTGATTTTCCACTTTTACTTCCCCCAACGATAAAAGTTATTCCTCTTGGAATTCCCATACCCGTAATTTGCCCACTATTTGGTAGCTCAATATCCATCTTTAAATTTGGAGGAGATGAAAAGGTTATGTTGCTGGGGTTTGCTGAGTCACTGGCATTATCTCTCTTTAGTGTGCTGTCCTCTGCTACGAATGCTATAAGCCTTAAATTCTCAAGTTCTGCTCTTAGGAAATCTGCATCTTCATTTGTTTCTATATGTGTATAGACCTCATTTTTATCCAGGTTCTCAAATATTGCGGATGATTCTATAATCTGAGGGAGCTCATCGAATATAATAGTTTCCAACTCTTTAGCTGTTATTACTCCATTCTCATGAGACAAGTCTATAATGAACCTTATTTCTGCAAATGATTTATCTATTAAAGCAGAGGTGCGCTCCAGGATTTCCTGCCCGGGGTTTGCTATATATATTTTCATCGAACTAGCATTCTCATAAAACTTGCGTGTGATAAAATCCCTAAGCGCGATTTCTCGTGAGCGATTTTTATAAGTATCATCAGGAAATCTAGCAACATCTTGTGGAACTTTTACTCGCAATCTGAATTGAGGCGAAGAAGATGTAGTTTCAACATAATCAATGAGCAAGGTGTAATCATTGAATAGATATTCACCTTCTATCGTATTATAGGATTCATACGGTTCCCCGCCAATACTTTGTAATATGTTTTTTAGCTCAAAGTGTGCTTTCATAGTTTATTTATAACAAGTTATTATCCTGTTTGTTTTGAACAATCAAAGAAGTTGATGATTCTGTTATTTTGTTAAATAGTATTTAATATCTAGTTAGTAGTAATGATATAACATGAAGTTATAAAGCAGAATTGTTTTTAGACTATATAGGAGTTAAGCTCAGTCAATGTCTCAGTTACAAAGTAAAGATATTCAAAAAAAGAGACCAGCTTATTCTTATACATAGCTGTATCTATTGCTTCTCTGGGCGGGTTGATCTATGGCTATGACCTTGCTGGGGTAGCTGAAGCAATTCTATTTATTAAAAAGGAGTTCCATCTAACGCCATTCTTGTAAGAACTTGTGCTGAGTTCAGTTCTCTTTGGAGCTATGGGGGAGTGATACTTGGCGGCAGACCTTGTGATAAACTTGGACGTCGCAGGATTTTGATTGTTTGTGCTGTGATTTCATTTATAGGCGTTCAAGGTACTGTTTTGGCTTAAGATATTCTGTTATTAATAATTGCCCAAATAGTAGTTGGAGCTGCATTCGGAGTGCTTTCTTTCGCAGTTCCTCTATACATCTTTGAGATATCCTCGGCAACTAACAGAGGTAGACTCGTATCAATATTTGTTTTCGCCATTCTAAGCGGAGTGCTGATTTCATATCTTGTAGATTATTTCCTCTCTGCCTATAGTGCATGGCGTCTTATGTTGCTGTAGGTCTTATCCCTGCATTTTTGTTATTTGTAGGAATGTTCTTTCTCCCTGAAAGTCCAAGAAGGCTGGTAAAACATGGCTATGATAATAAGCGAGTATTATCCTTATAAAGATTAGAGGGACAACTCAGGTCGATCATGAGGTCTCATGTATTAAAGATACTCTAAATCAAGCAAAACCCGACTGGCACAAACTTATTGGCCCTGTGATGAGACCTGCATTAGTACTAGGATTGGGTCTTGCTATGATAAGACAGCTTACCGGTCTTTTTCTTGCAACATTTTATGCACCAACAATATTTGAGCTAGCTGGTTTTCATTCGCCATCTATAGCAATACTTGAGACAGTGGGTTTGGGGATAGTGTTTGTTATTATGTCGATAGTAGCGATGAATCTTATGGATAGGGTAGGAAGAAGACCAACCATGCTTATGGGACTGGCAGGAATGTGTGTTGGGTTGTTCTTGGTATAACTTTTTATTTTCAAAAATCCGGCGGAGGGTTATTAGGATATCTAACCGTCGCGAGTCTAATCTTTTTTGTGACTGCATGGACTATAGGCCCTGGAACTGTGGTTCAGCTTGTGATTTCTGAGATATATCCTCTGAGTGTAAGAGCACTTGCCATGAGCGCGGTTACAGCAGTTAACTGGGCAACATACTTAATTGTCACACTAACATTTCTTAGTTTGATTGAAGCCTTGGGAAGACCTGACACATGCTGGCTCTATGTGGCACTATGTGTTGTATCATTTGTATATGTATACTTCTATATGCCGGAGACAAATGGGCTTAGTTTGGAACAAATTGAGGAATATTGGCTAACCGGTAAAGGTGGAACTAAGATATGATTTTCTGGAAAAAATAATGGAGAGCATAGCATGATAATTCTGTATAAAATATCTAGAGTTATAGCGTTATGTTTTTTAATCATGTTTCTAAGTGTATTTAGCATTTGGCAATTAAATACAGAGATTGCTTATTCTCAGAAGGAACAGATTGAAGATGACTATGGCTCATCATTAGATAATGATTCTGACGCTATAGATAGTTTTGATAGTACTCAACCACAAAATCCTGACCCAGAGTTTATGGAAGAAGTTGAACCCGGAGAATATAACCAGTCTGATGATACAACAGAATTAAATGATAATTATTGATTAGTAATTTTTGCCTAATTTCAGAATCTTATAGATTTAGATAAATAAATATTGTAAATTGGTACAGAAGGATATAAAGTAAATCCCTGGTTGGATTTAGATTGAAAAATTAAAAGGAGGTATTAGTTCTATGTTAAGAAGTTTCATAATGTTTGCTGGATTAGTTTTAGCCTTAGGTTTGGCTGGATGTCCTCAACAAGCAGATGAGCCTGCTGGTGAGGTAGAAGTTACAGAAGAAGTTGTAGAAACTGCTCCTGCTGATGATGGTAGTGCAGATGCCCCTGCTGATTCAGATAGCGGAGAAGCTGATGCACCTGCTAACGATTCAGGCTCCGATAGTGACGCTGGAGATGACGAAGAAGGTTAAGGCAGTTAGTAGGTTTTATTCACGTTTTAGTTTTATATAACAATGGATAAGTGGAGGGGGATAAAAATTATCCCCCTTAATATCTAATAATAGAATTTGAGCGGTAACCGGAATGCGGTATTAAATACTAATCTTTAGAAATTTACTTTTTCAATTAAATTTATTGATTCCCTAATACTTGTATACCTATAGCATCAAAGATAAAATAGTTGTGTATGAAATCTTTTGAGACTTCAATGAGAGAGCTTAGAGAGATAGTGGATAAGCTGCAAAGTGGAAATCTTCCACTTGAAGACTCTATCAAGCTTTTTCAAGAAGGCACCAAATTGATTGTATATTCTCATAAGAAACTAGATGAAATACAGAAAAAAGTGAAAATTCTGATTGAAGAAAAAGATGGTGAGCTCCTAACCAAAGACTTTGATTCTGATGAAGAATAAATATGGGATTTAATATCAAGAGTTATCTTGCTTCTAAAAGAGAAATTGTTGAAAGGAAACTAGACTCGCTTCTCAAATATTCACCCAAATCTATAACACCACTTGAAGAATCTATTCGCTATAGCGCCCTTTCAGGAGGGAAGAGGTTAAGGCCTATTCTTATGATTGCATCAAACGAAGCTTTTGGTGGTAAAGATGAAACAGTGATTCCAATAGCCTGTGCTTTGGAGATGATTCATACCTATTCTCTTATACACGATGATCTTCCCTGTATGGATGATGATTCATTAAGAAGGGGGGTTCCTACTAATCATAATGTTTACGGGGAAGCTGTTGCGGTCCTAGCTGGAGATGCCCTTTTAACTGATGCTTTTACTATCATCATAAAAGAAGGTCTTGGCAGTGGACTACGTCCGAAAATTCTCACAGAGATAGTACTTGATATATCTCGTGCTGCTGGATCTGGTGGAATGATAAGAGGACAGGCCATAGATTTGGCTCTTGAGGGAATAAGTGACGTGTCGGTTGACCAGGTAGAAAAAATGCATTCTTTAAAAACTGGCGCTATGATAGAAGTTGCAATTACGGTAGGTGCTAAGATAGGTGAAGCAAACGATAAACAATTAAAAAAATTAAGTGTTTTTGCAAAGTCCTTGGGTCTTGCTTTTCAGATTATGGATGATGTTTTAGATATAGAAGGGGAAAGCTCAATAGGGAAGGAAATAGGAGCAGATGCAAGAAATAAGAAGACTACTTACCCAGAGCTTGTAGGACTTAAAAAATCAAAACGAAAAGCCGAGGATCTTACGAAGAAGGCACTTAAGTCTATAAAAGATTTTAATGATAAAGCTACTCCACTAAGAGAAATTGCAATATACCTAGCTGATAGAAATTTTTAGTTCTTCTTAATGCTAAATACCACAATGCAAAAGACTAATAAAAAACTGAGATTAGATCTGCTAATTGTAGAAAGAAATCTTGCATCTACAAGAACAAAGGCGCAAGCGCTTATAATGGGTGGGGTGGTTTTTGTAGATGGTCAACGTGTGGACAAAGCAGGAACATTATTGAAAACCGATGTTGAAATAACTATAAAAGATTCATCACTAAAGTATGTTGGACGAGGCGGTTTAAAACTTGAAGGTGCCCTTAAACATTTTGATATTGATGTTAAGGGTAAAACAGCGCTTGATATTGGAGCTTCTACTGGAGGGTTTACTGACTGTCTTTTGCAGAATGGAGCCTCTAAAGTTTATGCTCTAGATGTAGGTTATGGTCAGCTAGATTGGAAGTTGAGAAATGATGAACGCGTGGTGGTTATGGAGAATATAAACGCGCGCCATTTAAAACCTGACGATCTTCCTGAGTCAGTCGATATAATCGTAATTGATGTCTCCTTTATATCCCTTACAAACATTTTCCCTCCTGCACTATTGTTCTTAAAGCCGAAGGGAATATTGATAGCTCTTATCAAGCCCCAATTCGAGGTAGGAAGGGGAGAAGTCGGTAAGGGAGGAATTGTTAAAGATAAAATTAAACACGAGCAGGTAGTAGATAAAATCGCAAAGCAAATAGAGCAGCATAATTTAGAGGTTTGTGGTGTAATTGACTCACCCATACTTGGGGCAGAGGGCAACAAAGAATTTTTAGTTGTTGCAATAAAAGTTTGATTTGACAAATGGGTAATTCCCTGCAAACTATAGCGAATTATTCCTTGGAGGAAAGCTAATTAATGTCTGAAAGAATTAAATCTGGAATCAAGAAACATCGTCAGAATCTAAAGAAAAGAGATAGAAACACTGCTATAAAATCCGATCTCAAGACTCAGCTCAAGAAATTTGAGTCGGTACTGGAAAGTAAAGATGCTGCTGCTGCACAGACAGTGCTTAGAGAAACTGAAACTAAGCTACGCAAAGCCGCATCAAAAGGCGTTATGAAAAAGGAAACTGTATCTCGTAAAGTTTCTAGAATTTCTAAAAAAGTAGCTGCCCTGTCTTAATAAATTCAATTATATTCATTTAATAGTTTTATGGATGCTTCGTGCATAGTTGCACCACAAGCTTGGTTAGGTGGTAATCTCTTGGTACGTAACTCATTTTCAACTTCTTGTCACAATCATTCAATAAACCCATAATCCGAGAAATATCATCATAACTATATTTCTTTAGATCCTGGCTCAAGTAATAAAACGCGCCCTGTGAAATATTAAGTTCTTTTAAAATCTCGGCCTTGGGAATTATCTGATCACTAAGCTCTTTTGCTTTCCATATAAGCCTAAAGCGCCATATTAACCTACTTAGAACAGATAAAGGCTCTTCTCCTTGTTCTTCAAGATCTATAAGCGCCTTTTGAGCTTCTTTTTTGCTTTTCTTAGATATAGCATTTATAAGAGCAAATACATCTCCAAATTGTGCTTTTCTTGTATGATTTTCTATATCTTCTATCTCTATTGTGTCTCCTTGAGAGCGGTAAAGGGAAAGTTTAATTAGTTCATTGTTGAGTTCTTGCAGGTCTTCTCCAACAAGGGATATTAAAGTCTGTGCCGCCTTGGGTGATATATTAAAGCCCAGATTCTGTGCTTCCTGTCTTACTGCAGATACCGTGTTCCCTTTTTGTAAACTGAAATCATATCTTGGTAATTTCTTCTTTTTTATCTTGGGAGCTTTGCCATCTGAGAAGATCATTACTAGTGTGGCTGAAGGTGAAGGTGATTCCATGTACGTTTCAATTGGTGTTAGATCCTTGGCTTTTAACTTTTCTGCATTTTTAACAACTATAATTTTACCGCTGCTAAACATTGGCATGGTTGATACATTCTCAAGAATCACTTCTCCCGATGCAGAATCTCCATGAAAGGTGACGTAATTCATGTCATCTTCTTTCCCAAGGACTTTCAATCTAAGTTCACCCAATGCCTTATCTATCAGATGGATCTGATCTCCAGTGAATATGTAAACAGGCTTAATATCTCCTAATGATATTTCATCTGTGAATTCTTCAGATCCTGCTTTGGTAGATTTTTTTGTGGTCATGTTTATTAGAAAATTATAACTGTTGTGTATATGTTCACTAAATTGATTAAAATAAATTGTATGACAGATAGTATAAGAAATAAAGTTTTATATCAAAATCTAGATAAAATCTCATACAAAGATGCCCTGCAGATTCAAGAGAAGGCACACGCAAGTATCAAGTCATCACAAAATGGAGTATCTGGATATTTGTACTTGCTAGAACACAACCCAGTGATAACAAACGGACGTTTTGGAAGCGATGATAATTATGTGCTCCCTATTAAACAGATCGAAGAGCTCGGTGTTGAGGTATATAACACCGACAGGGGAGGTGATCTCACATACCATGGTCCAGGACAGCTTGTTTCTTATCCAATTATTAACTTGCGGGATTTTAATCTTGGGGCCAAAGCATATATAAATTCACTTGAGCAGGTGTTAATTAATTTGCTTTCGGACTATGAGATTGAGGCAGATAGAAGAGAGGGCTATCCTGGTGTTTGGGCAAATGGTCAGAAAATAGCATCAATTGGGGTCGCAGTAAAAAATGGAATTACGATGCATGGCTCAGCACTAAATGTGAATACAGATTTAGATAGTTTTTCCCTTATTGTGCCATGCGGAATATCAGATGTTGTGGTTACATCAATGGAGAAAGTTCTTGATAAAAAAGTACCTATAGAAGAAGTAATTAGTAGTTATACCAAGAATTTTGAAAAAGTTTTTAATACAACGCTAAATAAAGAAAACGGCCCTGATTAGGACTATCTAAAAAGGACCGCAGAAATTTATCTTTTTAAATTATATTATCCGTTGATTTCAANNCTCTTTAAATTATATTATCCGTTGATTTCAAGTGCATTAAAGAAATAGCCAATCTCAAAAGCTGCTGTTTCAGGTGCATCTGAGCCGTGAACTGTGTTTTCTTCAATGTTAGTTGCAAAATCCTTCCTGATCGTTCCTTCTGCTGCTACCTCAGGGTTTGTAGCGCCCATTATCTCTCTATTCTTTGCAATAGCTCCTTCACCTTCGAGCACCATTACCACAATTGGTCCTCTAGACATAAAATCAGTAAGAGATCCAAAGAAAGGCCTTTCCTTATGTACAGCATAGAACCCTTCAGCATCTGTTTTGCTGAGTTTTATTCTCTTCATTGCAACTACATTTAGTCCATTTTTCTCAAAACGAGATATGACTTCCCCTACAATTTTTTTCTCAACGCCGTCTGGTTTTATTATTGATAATGTTCTTTCCAATTTGTATCCTCCGGGAAATTTTTCCCTTTATTTTTTCAGTATTTAGAGTTTTGTCAAATTCCTAGCCTTAAAAGGTAGAAGGTCGGCTTAAATTTAAGTAATATTAAACTCCTAAGAGGACTATGTAAGACTTTTATACAGTCTTTCCTATTAAATTATCAAATTTCCTGGTAATGTGTGCTGACGAATATATTAGTTTGAGGAATATGTCTACATGAATGAAGCAGATAAAAATAACAATACAGTAGAAGAAAAACAGGGCTTTTTTAGAAGGCTTTGGGAGGGATGGAAAAGAATTGCCCGTAAGATTGGAGATTTTAATGCAAGGGTAATTCTTACATTATTTTATTTTGTATTATTGTTCCCTTTCGCAATGATTCTCAAACTATTTACTGATCCACTAGAGATTAAAAAGAAAGAACATATTGGATGGCATAACAGAGAAGAAGATACGGAATTATCAGTTTTAGAGAAGGCTGAAAAGCAGTCTTAATCAATAATATGCAGAGAATTGGGAGTTTTTGACATATGTACATATTAGGAATTTCATGTTATTACCACGATGCAGCGGCCACGCTCATAAAAGATGGCGTAGTAGTAGCTGCAGCAGAAGAAGAGAGATTTACCAGGATAAAGCACGACTCTGAATATCCGGAGAATGCGATTAACTTCTGCCTCAATCTAGAAGGCATTGAACCCCAGGATTTAGAATACGTAATGTACTTTGAAAAGCCCTTTCTTAAATTTGAGCGCTTACTTTTAGATACCATGCAAACATTTCCAAAATCCATGAAGCTCTTTAGGGAAGCTATGATTACTCAGCTCGGTGAAAAGCTATGGATTAAACATCTCATCCAGAAGAAGCTAGAAATTGAACCGTCAAAAATACTTTTTTGTGAACACCATATGTCACATGCAGCGAGCAGTTTCTATTGCTCACCGTTTAATGAAGCAGCGATTCTTACCATAGACGGAGTAGGGGAGTGGACAACTGCAACACTTGCGGTTGGAAGAGGAACAGATATTCAGATATTGAAGGAAATAAAATTTCCACATTCTCTAGGTCTTCTTTATAGCGCCTTTACGGCATTCCTAGGATTTGAAGTAAATGAAGGGGAATATAAGGTAATGGGTATGGCTCCGTTTGGAGATCCCAAATATGTAGACCAGGTCTACGAAGTTGTTAAAGTCGATGATGAGGGCGGGTTCGAGCTGGATATGGATTATTTCTCGTTCCACCATTCTACAGATAAGACATTTAATAAGAAATTTGAGAAAATCTTTGGTGACCCTAGAGACCAAGATTCTAACTTTTTTACTGATGCTAGCGGTTATCCATCATACTTTGGTGAAAAACCAGATAACTATGACGAGATAGCAAAACAAAACCAGTATTATGCAGATATCGCTGCAAGCATTCAGGTGGTTACAGAGCAAATAGTTGTGAAAATGGCTAATTACGCTCAGAAGGAAACAGGTCTGAAACATCTATGCATGGCAGGTGGCGTTGCACTAAATAGTGTGGCCAACCATAAAATTCTCTCTCAAACTGATTTTGATGAGATATATATTCAGCCAGCAGCTGGTGATGGAGGAGCCTCAACAGGCGCAGCACTATATGGCTATCATGCAGTTTTAGGTAAACCCAGAAACTTTGTCATGGAACATGCCTACTGGGGTGAGGAACACAGTGCAGACGATACAGTGGAATTCTTAAAAGAAAACAATATCCCATATGAGCTAGTTGAGAATGATGACAAACTCTTTGAACGGGTTGTTGATAGCATACAAAGCGGAAAAGTTATAGGATGGCACCAGGGAAGGTTTGAATGGGGCCCAAGAGCGCTTGGAAATAGAAGTATATTGGCTGATCCAAGAAGTACAGAGATGAAAGATATTGTTAATGTAAAGATTAAATTCCGTGAACCATTCAGGCCGTTTGCTCCATCAGTACTAGTAGAGAAAGCGGGAGAGTACTTTGATATTAATGAACCAGAGAAACATTACCCAGCGAGATTTATGCTTTACGTAACTGATGTACATAAAGATAAATGGGACGTGCTTCCTGCAATCACCCATGTTGATGGTACAGGAAGATTGCAGACAGTTAGGAAAGAGCTAAATCCCAAATACTACAAATTGATCGAAACTTTTGGCGACGCCACAGGTGTTCCCGTATTATTAAACACATCATTTAACCTAAAAGGGGAACCTGTTGTAAATACACCAGCTGAGGCGTTTAACTCATTTAATGCAAGTGGCATGGATTTGCTAGTATTAGGTAATTATCTGGTATATAAAGATAAGCTATCTTGATATATTTCAAAACTAACTTAACGTTTTAGAATAATGTTGTATTATAAACATGAGGAAAACAGATGTCTTTTCTAAAAAGCTTAACAAATAGAATGGGTATAATGGGCGAACTGCTGTCATTCTTTATACATAATAAGTGGTGGTGGATAACCCCTATGCTTTTCATATTGCTGCTCTTTGGCCTTCTAATTGTTTTTGCACAAGGCTCGGCAGTAGCACCATTTATCTATACACTATTTTAATAACGAGTGTCTGATATTTAAGTGAAATGGATAAATTTTCCTACTATCTGGAATACATTCTTAATTCCAGATACGTAAAATTTTGACCTTTCTGTATTTTCACTTAAAATCATGACCCAAAATAGCAAATGACAATTCATGTTAAATGGATTATATAGGAGGCAGTTTAATGGAAAGATTTGTAATTCCACATGAACACGAGATCACAAAAGAGGATAGAAGAAACCTCAATACCCACGGATCTCTTATTTTATGGTTTACCGGATTGCCAAGCTCAGGAAAGTCTACAATTGCAAACGAGCTTGAGAAAAAACTTATAGCCATGAGAGCTAGAACATTTATTCTAGACGGTGATAATGTCAGAATGGGACTTTGCAAAGATCTTGGTTTCTCAGAAGAGGACAGAGGAGAGAACATTAGAAGAATAGGCGAAGTATCTAAACTATTTGTTGACTCTGGAGCTATAGTGTTATCCGCTTTTGTATCTCCTTATATTAAAGACCGCGACGGAGTTAGAGAGCTTGTGGAAGATGGAGAATTTGTTGAAGTATTTGTAGATGCTCCACTTGAGGTTTGTGAAGAGCGCGATGTTAAAGGACTATACAAAAAAGCAAGAGAAGGAATTATTAAAGGTTTTACAGGTATAGATGACCCTTATGAGACTCCGCCAAATGCAGAGATTATAATTGATACAAGCAAACAGAGCTTAGAAGAAGCAGTTGACACTATCATGTCTTACCTTGCTGATAAAGGCGTTCTTCCTAAGTAACATAAAAAGCTTTATTTTAATATTTAAATTAGTAGGTATAGTTTAAAAATATGCTTGACTTTAAGTCTGCAGATGTAATATCATTATAATGGAACGATGTTTAATAGAAGTGATCTAAATGCCTGTAATTAAAGTAAAATATGTCTGCAATTAAAGTAAAAAATCAGAAGAATAATGAGCTTTTAGGGCTTCTCACAGATATAGCGAGTAAGGCTAGAAGTGCATCCGCTGAGTTAGCCCGGGCAAGCTCCGGACAAAAAGATAAAGCCCTTGAATCAATGGCCCAAGGGCTTATACAAAAAACCGATTATATAATCCAAGAAAACCAAAAAGATGTAGAAGATGCAAAATCAAAAGGCACATCTTCTGCAATGATCGATAGACTCACTCTTACACCAGAGCGTCTTGAAAAAGTAGCTCAGGGTCTAAGAGAAGTTGCTGTACTTACTGATCCGGTTGGTGAAGTTATCCATATGTGGACTAGACCAAACGGACTTAAAGTGGGCCGCATGAGAATCCCACTTGGCGTAATAGGAATTATCTATGAATCAAGACCAAACGTTACAGTTGATGCTGCAGGGCTTTGTCTTAAGTCAGGCAATGCTGTGATATTACGTGGTGGTTCCGAGACTATCAGATCGAATCTTGCTATTGGTGAAATACTTAGAAGTGCTTTAATTGAGAACAACTTGCCTGAGGACGCAATTCAAATCATTTCTGTTACAGACAGAGATGCTGTACTCGAAATGCTTAAGCTTGATGAATTAATAGACCTCATCATACCAAGAGGTGGGGAAGGGCTTATACGTTTTGTTGCTGAGAATTCCAGAATCCCAGTTCTAAAACATTATAAAGGTGTTTGTCATGTATTTGTTGATGAGAGTGCTGATCAAGATATGGCAGAAGATATATGTGTGAATGCTAAGGTCCAGCGCCCAGGAGTATGTAATTCAATGGAGACAATGCTTGTTCATAAAGACATTGCTGAGTCATTTTTGCCAAGGGTAAGTAAAGCTCTTTTTGATAAAGGCGTCGAAATCAGAGGTTGCAACAGGACAAAGGAAATAGTTCCTGATGTTTCAGAGGCTGCTGAGAGTGACTGGTATGAGGAGTATTTAGATTTAATTCTTAGCGTTAAAGTGGTGAACAATATTCATGATGCATTAGCACATATTGAGAAATATGGGTCTATGCACACAGAATCAATAGTCACCAACGACTATGGAAATTCGCAAAATTTTGTAAACGGTGTAAATTCTTCTACTGTAATGGTTAATGCTTCAACAAGGTTTTCAGATGGTTTTGAACTTGGCCTTGGTGCCGAGATAGGAATAAGTACTTCAAAGCTCCATGCATTTGGACCTATGGGGCTTCAAGAGTTAACGACAACTAAGTTTATCGTTCTAGGAGAGGGTCAGATAAGAGAATAGTTCCATATAAGGGAGGATGGCAATGAGACAAGCTAGGTTGAAATCTAAAAGTCGTACCCGATCTTCCAAGACTCAAAATAGAGTTGATAAAAAGTCTAAGAAATCAGGTGAATCTGCAAACAAGCTCCTAAAAGATTCATTTGAATACTATTCAAAAGATNNCTAAAAGATTCATTTGAATACTATTCAAAAAATTCAGAAAACATAGATAACCAAGCAATTTTTCAGGAAGAAATTGATGAGAAATTAATATCAGAACTCTCAGAAACCGAAATTGATCTAAAAGAAGATCCATCTAAAGAAGAAAGTGCTGAGGATGAAAAACCTAAGTTTACCCCCGATGAAGAGTTCAGACTACTACAAGTATATTTTAAAGAAATGGGCACAGAGCCACTTCTTACTCCTAAGGAAGAGATAGAAGTTTCTGCTAAAATTAAGAGGTGTGAGACTAAAGCTGCAGAGGCTAAGATGTTTATGGAGGCTATTTTCGAGAAAAGTTTTAGCAAGTCTCTAGAAAACACTGTCTCAAATGTAGAGAAGAGAACAAGAGGTCGCACAGTCAAAAAAAGTACTGCTAGCACTAAAATTGAAAAAGACCTAGCAAGAAAGAGTATAAAAAGAACTAATTTACTATCCAAAGTTTATCACCTAAGAGCTCAGCGCTTTAAAGCTAGGTTTATTAAAGCTAACTTAAGATTGGTTGTAAGTATTGCTAAAAGATACATGAGCCGTGGTCTTCCTCTGCCAGATCTAATCCAAGAAGGTAACGTTGGGCTTATGCGTGCTGTGGAGAGGTTTGATCATACCAAAGGATATAAGTTCTCTACTTATGCTTCCTGGTGGATTCATCAAGCCATTTCTAGGTCGTTACTTGATCAAACAAGAACCATACGCGTTCCTGTTTATGTACTGGAACAAGCTAGTAAAGTCCATAGAATAAGCTCAGTGATGAAAAAAGAGAATGGAAGAAAACCTCTTCCAGAGGAGATATCTGAGAAATCAGGAATATCGGTAGAAGGTGTTAAGAGGGTTCTTGAAGCCACAAAAGAGGTTGTACAACTCGACTCACCAGTGTTAGATGGTGAAAAAACTACACTTCTAGATTTTATCCCTGATGATATATCAGGCACTCCAGATTATGCTGTGGCAAAAGCTACACTAACCATAAAAATTAAAGATGCTCTCTCTACACTTACACCAAGAGAGGAGCAGATATTAAGAATGCGATTCGGTATTGATTTTGAGTCCACATTCACACTTGATGAAATAGGACAACACTTTGAGCTCACAAGAGAGCGTATCAGACAAATAGAGAAAAGATCGCTTGAGAAGTTGGAAGGCTCAGAAGTGGGCACAATATTAAAAAGTTTTCTCGAGTAGGCCAGGTGCTTTTAGGACTTACCTTAAAAAATTTCACTATCATAGAAGACCTCTCTGTAGGTCTAAGTACAGGTTTAAATATAATTACTGGGGAGACTGGTGCTGGTAAATCTGTAATTGTTGACGCTATTAACATCATCCTTGGTGATAAGGCCACCACAGATAATATAAAAAGCGGTAGTGATGAAGCTCATATAGAAGCACTTTTTGATATATCTCAGGATAATACTATAAAAAGCAGACTCGAGGACGCAGGATTTGAGACTTCATCTGGTGAGCTTCTATTAAAAAGGGTTATATATCGCACTGCAAGAAGCCGTGTGTTTATAAATGGCAGCATTTCAACTATTACACTTCTTTCTCGAATAACTGATGGTCTTGTGGATATATTCAGTCAGCACGAGCACCAAAGCTTGCTTAGGGATGAGAATCATCTAAAAATCTTAGATGACTTCGGCCAAACAAGCGATGAAGCTTTTGACTTAAAAGAGTCTTATCAAAACTATTTAACAATTAGGAATGAGCTTGATGATCTATTGAAATCACAAAAGGATAAGTTTGAGAAAGAGGATTATCTAAAATATCAATTAAGTGAAATAGAAAGTGCAGAACTCACAGCAGGAGAAGATGAAAAACTTGAAGAAGAAAAGCTAAAGCTTGCTAATGCTGAGAAATTAAAATCTACTGCTAGTGAGGCGTATGAAGCTCTCTATGAGAGTGAGGGCTCAGTGTTAGGTAAACTGCAAAATCTTTCGAACGAGCTTAGTGAACTTGGGGATGTTGATCCCACAATAAAAGAAATCGGTATGTCCATTGAAAAATCTATGGTCCAATTAGAAGAAGCTGCATTTTCGGTAAGAGACTATGCCTCGACTCTAACATCTGATACAGGAACTCTTGAGCAAGTAGATGACAGGATACATCTAATTAACTCTCTTAAAAGAAAATATGGCGACAATATTCAGGAGATAATCCAAAAAGGAGTGGAAATTAGAAAAGAGGTTAACAATATAGAGAATTTTGAAGAACGCGTAGAAGAGCTTTCTAAACAATCTGAAGAGGTGATTGCTGAGCTCAAGATAGCCTCACAGAAGTTGTCAAAGAAAAGAAAACAATCAGCAGAAAAGTTAACTAAACTGTTAGAAAAAGAGTTAAAAGAAGTTGGGATTAAAGGCGGTCAATTTCATATAAAATTTTCCGAGAAAGAGATATCAACTAGTGGCATAGATGATATTACATTTCTCTTCTCTGCAAATCCCGATGAAAGCCCTAAACCTCTTACAAAAGTAGCCTCTGGGGGAGAGCTCTCTAGAATAATGCTTGTTTTAAAAGAAGTCATAGCAAGAGTAGAAGGGGGATCAGTTATTATCTTCGACGAAGCTGATTCGGGTGTTGGAGGAGCTATTGCAGAAGCAGTTGGTCAGAAAATAAGGAACCTATCTCAAAGCTACCAAGTAATTTGTATCACTCACTTACCTCAGGTTGCTAAATATGCAGATTCTCATCTAACAGTCGCTAAAACTCATGATGATAACAAAACTCAGGTTACAATAAAGAACCTAGAGGGAGACGAAAGGGTCATTGAGCTTGCAAGAATGATTGGAGGCTTTAACATCACTCAAAAAACCATAGATGCAGCACAGGAAATGCTAAAACATTAAAATGAAGAATTTGTTAGTAACTGGCGGAGCAGGTTTTATTGGTGTTAATTTTATGCGTTATCTTCTTGAAGAGTCGGACTATGAAGGGCGTATAATTAATGTAGACAAACTCACATATGCCGCTAATCCCGCAAGCCTCTCAGACATAGAGAAGAACTATGACAATCAATATATCTTTGTTAAAGCTGACATTGCAGATAAGGATGCACTGTCGATAATATTTGATAAGTATGAAGTTGATGGGATATGTCATTTTGCTGCTGAATCACATGTGGACCGCTCCATAGCTAGTCCTATTGAGTTTATAAGAACAAATATTCTTGGCACATATAATCTTCTTGAACTCTCAAGAGAAAGAGGAGGGCGCATTCAATTATTTCACCATGTAAGTACTGATGAAGTATATGGTGATTTGAGAGATGGGGGATTCTTTACTGAGGATACTCCATATAACCCCAGTAGCCCTTATTCTGCTTCAAAAGCCTCTTCAGATCATTTAGTCAGATCCTATTTTAAAACTTTTGATCTTCCTATAACCATATCTAATTGCTCAAATAATTATGGTCCATTTCAATTTCCTGAAAAACTAATCCCTCTCATGATCTTAAACGCTCTAGATGATACAGCCTTGCCTGTTTATGGGGATGGAATGAACATTAGAGACTGGCTGTATGTTTGGGATCACTGCACAGCAATATGGACGATTATGCAAAAAGGCAAAATCGGTGAAACATATAATGTTGGCGGTAGATGCGAGGTTGAGAATCTTAAAGTAGTTGAAATGATTTGTGATTATTTAGATGCTATTGCTGGAAAAAGACCAAATAGAGAGTCCAGAAGGGGTCTTATTACCTTTGTTACAGATCGCCCGGGGCATGACAGACGTTATGCAGTAAACTCGAACAAAATTTGCGATAAGCTTGGGTGGATGCCGTCGGAAACTCTAGAAACCGGGCTTCTTAAAACTATTAAGTGGTATCTAGATAATGAGAGCTGGGTTCAAAGCATAAAAAGCGGCGAGTATCGAAACTGGGTATACGAGACAAGCTAATTAGTTATCGATATGTTGCAAACACCACTGCTGCAACTACAGTTGTCCAAAGTCCATTTTTATCTCCTACAGCAGTTTGAGTTACATTAATTGTTTTTACTATATGGTCGCTAATTTTCCATATATCTTTTTGTTCATCATAACTTTTCTCAGGATCAAATGGAACTCCAAGAGTAGTCGCCAGCATATAAGCTGCTAAGTCTTCAGCGTATTCTCCAGCCACTTTTTCTTTCTCTCCAAAACTATGATGCTCTGAAATATATCCGTGTCTGTTTGAATCTTTAGGAATAGCCACACCTGCTGAAGCTGCAATCAGACGGTTTGGTTCGTTTGTCGAATTCTCACTCATCACTACATGTAAAATTTGTCCTGGAAATAAATTTTTAAGACCTTTGGATCGGTTAACGAGTTTACAATCAGGGGGAAAAATACTAGACACCTTCACCAGATTGTATTCGGCAATCTTTGCATTTCTTAAAGCCATTTCAAAGCTAGTTAGTTTTTCTTTGTGTCTTCCGACTCCCTTGGTTATGAATGCTGTCTCAGGTATTAACAAAGCCCTTCTCCTATTAATTAAGGTGCGTAATTTTGTACGATTTAACGCAAATTGTCAATGATAATATCCGTATTATCTTAAGAATTTATTAAGATTTAATTATAAGTTAATTCACAGTGAATTTAGTAGCTCATATAGATGCTTGAAAACCGCTTTTTCGTTACTATCTTAAGTATATGAATGAAAGAATATTAAGATCGGAGGTATATAAATATGACAATTAGAATCGAACCATATATATATAATTCAAATGATAAAAACGTGAGAGATCAAATAACTTATTGGGGTGTGTATTTAGATGATCTAGAGATTTCAACCACCACAACAAAAGAAAAAGCTCTTGAGACTAAAGAGTGGATGGAAAACTATTTAGAGACTACGCACTAAGAAATATTGCATCGTACCATCCTCCTGGCCCCGTTGGTGTATAGTAATTATGCAACAACGGGGTTTTTCATTATTCCCTATTTAAGAGTATATTAGTACAAAAAATTTGGACTCAAGTATAAAAATGAAAGCTATTGTAACAGGCGGCACGGGGTTTATTGGATCTAAGCTAGTTCAGGTACTCGTAGATAAAGGCTATGATGTAAAGTGCTTAGTTAGAAAAACTAGCAATATATCGTTATTAAAAAAACTTAATGTTGAGCTTGCATATGGAGATCTTGGGGACGAAGAAGCATTAAAAAAACTTCCAGAGGGTGGAGATATAGTTTTTCATTTAGCAGCTCTAGTAACTGACTGGGGAGAAAAGGATAATTTCTACAAATACAATGTAGAAGCCACACGTATTCTTTTAGAGTCTTCAAAAGTAAATGGCATAAGAAGATTTGTTCATATGAGCTCGTCCACAGTTGTATGGAAATCGGAGTTTTGGAACCCTCACAATCTTGTGGATATTGATGAGACATATCCCTATGCAGACACAAGAGTGGATAATTATAATGCAACAAAAATATCGGCTGAGAAGCTGGTCTTAGAATTTCATAGAAAACATGGCTTAGAGACCACAGTCGTCAGACCATCTAACGTTTGGGGTGCTGGAGACACTGTTATTCTTCCTAGAGTTGTCATGGCTGCTAAAAAAGGAATTTTATATCCAATGGGCCGTGGAGACAGATTTGTAACTCCTTGTCATGTAGATAATCTTGTTAGCTCGCTTCTAATATTGGCAGATAACAAAAATGCTCCCGGTAACATATACTTCATAAACGACGGAGTAAAGATCCAATATATGGAGTTTCTTACAAAACAGTTAAATGCTGCAGGAGTAGACTGGAGCCCAGGGTTTTCTATTCCATACAAGTTCGCATTCTCAGTTGCCGCGGTTTTAGAATCAGTATTCAAACTTATGAAATCTAAAAAACCACCTCTGTTAACAAAAATGGCAGTTGCTGCTTTGTCTGGATCAAGAAGCTATAGTATTCAAAAAGCAAGAAATGACCTAGGTTATGAACCAGCAGTAAATTTAGAAAGTGCTATGAAAGAACTACAAGATTGGGTAGTTGGTCTTGGCGGCTCGGATGAGCTTCTGAAATATGTACAGAAAACCTGAGTCCTGCTAAATACTATGAATAACAATTTCTCAAATAAAGATTATGATATTGTAGCAGATGATTTGAAAAAGACCTATGGGAATTTTGATGCGCTGCAAGGGGTTTCTTTAAAAATAGCAAAAGGAGAATTCTATACGCTTTTTGGTCCAAACGGTGCCGGCAAAACAACACTAATAAAGCTCTTAGCAACTCTTACTACACCTAGTTCAGGAACATTGATAGTATCCGAGCTTGATACAAGAAAAGAAGCTAAGGCTATAAGAACGAATATGGGTGTTATATCTCACGATACATATTTATATGAGAATCTCACTGCTTTAGAAAACATAAATTTTTTCGCCGAGCTATACGGTTTACAAGATGTCGAAAGTAGAGCTAGGACCGTAATCGATCAAGTAGGTCTTGGGTCTAGGCTACACGATTTGGTAAGAACTTTTTCTAGGGGCATGAAGCAGCGCCTCACGGTGGCACGTTCCATTGTGCATGATCCACAAATCCTTCTTCTTGATGAGCCATATACAGGACTCGATCTAGCTGGAGCTCAAATATTCGGAGAAATGCTTGCCCGTTTGAAGAATCAAGGGCGTACAATATTTATGACCACTCATAATATAGATGAGGGCCTTGATCTTAGTGATAGGGTTGGCATTTTGTTTAATGGCAAGATAGTGTTTGAAGGCTCATCAAGCGAGCTTGACTCCTCAAACTTTAAAAATCTATATATTTCCAAAGTCGAATTAAGTTAATTTTATCCATTTTTTTCATATCAAACACATAAATCTTTCATTTATTTGAAACGTATTCTAATTGTCTGCATCTTATTTAATATATAGCGGTTTAATTGAAAACTTTTATTTGTATTCCCTTCTCACAGGTGGCAAGTTCGCTACGCTTGCCACCTATTTTTTTAACTCTACAATATAAACTAGTTTCTAGGTTATAAGATGTAACTATCTATAGTCATTGATGTATTATGAAATGTGGCTGTTGTCTAATGTATAACTCTAACTTTTATTGAGTAGTCAGTTATAATATATGCAAAAATTATACTTATTCACTGAACTATGAATAAAATTCTGGCAATAATTAAAAAAGATATAGTAACTGAGTTTAGAACGAAGGAACTTTTTTCCTCAATGCTTCTATTTGCTTTGCTTGCAATCGTAGTTTTCAACTTTGCGTTTGGATTTTCGGTTGAAATTCTTAATCTTGCAGCACCTGCTATGCTTTGGATTGCATTTACTTTTGCCGGAATTCTTGGCCTAAGCCGCTCTTTTGCACTAGAAAAAGAAGGGAATGCCATTATGGGAATGTTGCTTACGCCTACTGACAGAATCATAATTTATGTTGGCAAGATGATCAGCAACACAATTTTTGTCTTTGTTGTAGGCATTTTAACAGTCTTAATGTTTATATTGTTTTTCAATTATGACTTTATGCCGACTTTAGTGCCACTAATTCCCGTTGTGCTACTTGGATCTATTGGTTTTGTATCTGTAGGAACACTTTTCTCAGCTATGGCAATTAATACAAGGCTCAGAGAAGTGCTATTGCCAATACTAATGTTCCCTATAATCATTCCTGTAATCGTAAGTGCAGTTAAGTTAAGCACACAGGTTTTAGATGGCAATTCAATTTTTACTGCAGATGCTTCTTTGAAACTGTTAATAGCCTTCGATATAATCTTTATAACAGCTTGTGCGGTTACATTTGAATATGTAATAGATGAATCATAGTAATTTATTGGGGTAAATTTCTTAATATGAGACGAATATTAATAATTTTAGCTTTTATTAGCATCGTAGCATCTGTTTACGCTGCGTTTATATACGCTCCAACTGAGCCTCTAATGGGTCATATCCAAAGAATATTTTATTTCCATATGGGGACCGTTTGGGTTGCGACTATAGCATTTATCATGGTTTTTATAGCCAGCATCATGTATTTATGGAAGGGCTCCCGCAAATGGGATATCCTAGCCTACACCTCCGCTGAGCTTGGTGTCTTATTCTTAACCTTGACCATTCTTACTGGTAGCATATGGGCAAAACCCATTTGGGGCACTTGGTGGACATGGGACCCACAGCTCACTACAACATTTATTCTATGGATTCTTTATATAGTCTATCTAGTAGTGAGATCTTCAGCCGGAAATGATAGTAAGAAAGCTAAGTATGCAGCGGTTTTTGCAATTATAGCGTTTATAGACCTCCCTCTAGTATATATTTCCGCAAGAGTCATGAGAGGAATCTCCCCTGTGGTGTTTGGTCCTGGAGGAGGTGGTATTGCTCCTGAGATGATGCATGCGCTTCTCATAAACCTTTTAGCCTGCACATTACTATTTATCGTTCTTCTTCTTGAACGTATAGACCTTGAGCGAATGAGAGATACCGTTTCTAGGCTACAAATGACTTAAACTTCATTGAAAATATAACTTTAAATAGTCTAAATCATAATTTTTAAATACGCATATAAAATACTGTAATTATGCAATAATATTTAAATTGTAATATCCGAATAGTTAAAGTAAATACAGAATTTAAAGAATAATAATGGCACCCTCATTAACCAATGTTTTCTTCATAATAACTATATTCCTTGGCCTAATTATCTGCTTTTTTGGCTTCAGGATTTTAAGATTCCTAGTTGCTGTGACAGGTTTTATTATAGGAGCATTATTGGCAGTAACAATTGTATTTGCAATAATTCAGGAATCTATACTTACACTAACAAAAGGTAGCGATTTTTTGATAATTATAGCCTCAGGTATAGCTGGAGGCTTTCTTTTCGCTATAATTTTGCTTTTCTTATATTCTGCCGGGGTATTTCTGGTCGGAGGTTTGTTTGGATTAATTCTATTCTCAGCAGTTACTGCAGGATTTAATGTATTTATCGAACCATTTTTATATGTCATTCCTGCCTTATTTTGTGGGATAATGGCCTTATTACTACAAAGGTTTATGATTATTCTCATGACCTCTGCTATTGGTGCTTGGTTATCGGTAGTAGGGGTGCTTTATATAGTTAGCAGTAAATTTGACCCCTTGGATCCAGAGTTTGCTTACAATTTGGGCGAAACTGAGGTTTATAGACTAATTTTAGGCTGGATAGCTCTATTTGGTCTAGGGTTTATAACACAGTACTTTATATTTCCTAAGAAGGGTGCTAACTTAGAGCTTCAAGGAAACGAAGCAGATGGCGATATAGATAGATAAATCTAGTGCTAGTATTGCTCTAAATAGAGCTTTTTATGTTGAAAATGACGGGTATGCTATATTCGCGGGTTAAGAACATGAGAGAGAAGCTCTATTTTATATTTATGTTATTATTATATATAACCATATTTACCTATCAATCCCTTGCTCAAGAAGAAAAAGAGATAGCTTTTCCTATATCAAATACAAATGAGATTATTACACAATCTGGAGTAGAAATTGATCCAAATACATCAACAGATGGAGAAGGTTCTCTACTAGTAAATTCAAAAGAGGCTCTTACAGTTGAATTATTTGAGCTAGATCAGCAAGAGTTTGGCAACAAACGTCTTACCTACAAAGCGAAAATGCGCTCTGAGGATCTAGTAGCGACAAAAGATTCAAGAGGAATAGCATATATTGAATTGCTAGTAAAGTTCCCAGATGGTGAAGAGCTTATTTCTAGAGGTCCTAGAGTTCCCATATCTGGAACTACTGATTGGAGTTTTGCAAATACTGTTTTGTATATAGATAAAGCAGGTTCTCCAAAAAGTGTTAATCTGAACCTAGTAGTTGAAGGTGAGGGCAAGGTGTGGATAGATGATATTAGACTTGAGGTTATCTCTCTTAGGTTAAACTATCTATTTTGGGGTCACGTAGTTGTTTGGGTAGTTCTTATTATTTATATTTATAGTCTTCTAAGAAAAAACAATCAGTTAAAAAAAGAGCTAGAAACAGTTTAAAGAGAAAATTATGCTAAAAGGGAAATTAAAATTCATTATTGCGATTCTTATAATAGCCCTGACTGTGGGCTATCTAGTATATGGCGGTGTAAAAGATACTATGGTCTACTACTTAACCGTACAAGAGCTCAGGGCTCAAGTACCAACAGTATATGATAGTAGGGTTAGAGTATCTGGGACAGTTGTTCCTGGAACTATTGTTCAAGAAAATGACGGATCGCTTGAGTTCCAAATTACCGATGGAGCTGAAACAATAGACGTACAGTATGAGGGAATTATTCCAGATATTTTTGCAGACGATGTCGAAGCCGTCGTAGAGGGCAAGTATACAAAAAATGATGTATTTGAAGCAGATACTTTATTAGCCAAGTGCCCAACAAAATATGAGTCAACCGATTCTCTGTATGAAAACAAGGAAGCTGCTTATTAAATGGTAGAAACCGGAAGTATTTCAATATTTCTAGCTTTTGTAATATCAGTTTATGTTCTTCTAGCTTCTGTTTACGGTGTAAAAACCCGTAGGCGGGATTTTGTTAGAAGTGCAGAGAATGGAGCACTAGCTGTTTGTTTCCTTTTGTTTATTGCTACCGTAGCATTAGTGCATTCTCTTATAAATTTGGATTTCTCTCTTAAATACGTTGCACTAAACACTAGCACCGATCTTGCAACTATATATCGTTTCACTTCACTTTGGGCAGGGCAAGCGGGATCTCTTTTGCTTTGGTGCTTAGTGCTGGCTATTTACACAGCAATAGTTTTAATACAAAGTCGAAACAAAGACCGTGACCTCATGCCGTATGTTCTTGCCACACTTTCTGTGGTATCAATTTTCTTTATTGGGGTTATTGCTTTTGTTGAAAATCCATTTGAAAAATTACCATTTACTCCACAGGAGGGAAGGGGTCTTAACCCTATTTTGCAAAATGGTTATATGGCTATACACCCACTTACGCTCTACCTCGGTTATGTAGGTNNGGTTCCATTTGCTTTTGCCATGGGAGCGCTTCTCTCAGGCAAGCTTGGCGATGCATGGATTAGAAATTCCAGAAAGTGGTCTTTATTTGCTTGGACTTTTTTGAGCATAGGTCTTTTGCTCGGAGCAAGGTGGGCTTATCTTGAGCTTGGCTGGGGAGGCTATTGGGCCTGGGACCCGGTTGAAAACGCTGCGTTTATGCCATGGCTTGCAGCTACAGCATTTATCCATTCCGTTATGATTCAAGAAAAGAAAGGTATGCTCAAAAAGTGGAATATGTCACTGATTATAATTACTTTCTTCCTATCTATATTTGGCACATTTATTACAAGAAGCGGTATTATCTCATCTGTACATTCTTTTGCTCAATCAGATATAGGACCTCTTTTCCT
>JABAHR010002623.1_pt1 | contig 65621 bp, 67 predicted proteins | sample 7062101 | NCBI WGS metagenome assembly JABAHR01 (sample SAMN14534553, study PRJNA622989) | marine sediment metagenome | biome: marine biome [ENVO:00000428]; feature: marine pelagic biome [ENVO:01000023]; material: deep marine sediment [ENVO:00002113] | place: India: Gulf of Kutch | collected...
GTTGGTGAAGGAGTTGGACATCACGAAGCTCGGATGGCCGGTCGCGCAGCCGAGGTTCACGAGACGGCCCTCGGCCAGCAGGATGATGCGCTTGCCGTCGGGGAAGATGATGTGGTCGACCTGCGGCTTGATGTTCTCCCACTCGTACTGCTTCAGGCTGGCCACGTCGATCTCGTTGTCGAAATGACCGATGTTGCAGACGATGGCCTGGTGCTTCATGCGCGCCATGTGCTCGTGGGTGATGACGTGGTAGTTGCCGGTCGCGGTGACGAAGATGTCGGCCTCCTCGGCCGCGTCTTCCAGGGTCACGACCTGGTAGCCTTCCATGGCCGCCTGCAGTGCGCAGATCGGGTCGATCTCGGTGACCCATACCGTGGCGCCCAGGCCCCGCAGCGACTGCGCGCAGCCCTTGCCCACGTCGCCGTAACCCGCCACCACGGCGATCTTGCCGGCGATCATGACGTCGGTGGCCCGCTTGATGCCGTCGACCAGCGATTCGCGGCAGCCGTACAGGTTGTCGAACTTGGACTTGGTCACCGAGTCGTTGACGTTGATGGCCGGGAACGGCAGCTTGCCTTCCTTCGCCATCGTGTACAGGCGCTTGACGCCGGTGGTGGTCTCCTCGGTCACGCCGCGGATCTCGGACAAGGCCTTCGTGTACCAGCCCGGGCGCGTTTCGAGGCGCTTGCGGATGGCGTTGAACAGGGCCACTTCCTCCTCGCTGCCCGGGTTGTCGAGCACGCCCGGATCGGCTTCCGCCTGCGATCCCAGGTACAGCAACAGCGTGGCGTCGCCGCCGTCGTCGAGGATCATGTTGGCGAAGGTCTCCTCGCCGTTCCCATCCTTCCACTCGAAGATCCGGTGGGTGAACTCCCAGTATTCGTCGAGGGTCTCGCCCTTGAAGGCGAAGACCGGCGTGCCGCCGGCGGCGATGGCCGCCGCGGCGTGGTCCTGGGTGGAGTAGATGTTGCACGAGGCCCAGCGCACCTCGGCGCCCAGCGCCTCCAGGGACTCGATCAGCACCGCCGTCTGGATGGTCATGTGCAGGCTGCCCGCGATGCGTGCGCCCGCCAGGGGCTGGGCGTCGCGGTACTCGGCCCGGATGTCCATCAGGCCCGGCATCTCGGTCTCGGCGATGGCGATCTCGCGATGCCCCCACTCCGCCAGGGAGATGTCGGCAACGTGATAATCCGGTTTTTTCAGGTCTTCGATGACAGCACTCATAACAAACTCCTGTATCCACATGAGCGCGGTTCATTAAAATCGCTCCACCGAGCCTGGCCCCGCCACGCGGGGTCGCAACGCTCCTCGGTCGAGGTTTCCAGCCGGGATCTACAGCCCGGCGTACTCTTTCAGTTCGGCAGCCTTGTCCGTACGTTCCCAGGTCACGCCGAGATCTTCCCGCCCCATGTGGCCGTACGCCGAAAGCGAACGGTAAATCGGCTTGATCAGGTCCAGCATGCGGATGATGCTGTAGGGCCGCAGGTCGAATTCCTGCCGCACCAGTTGCTCGATCTTGCGTACCGGCATCTTTTCGGTGCCGAAGGTATCGACGCTGATCGAGGTGGGCTCGGCCACGCCGATGGCGTAGGACACCTGGATCTCGGCCCGATCGGCCAGCCCGGCCGCCACGAGGTTCTTGGCCACGTAGCGGGCCGCGTAGGCCGCCGAGCGGTCCACCTTCGAGGGATCCTTGCCGGAGAAGGCGCCGCCACCGTGCTTGGCCATGCCGCCATACGTGTCCACTATGATCTTGCGGCCTGTGAGGCCCGCATCACCTACCGGGCCGCCGATCTCGAAGCGTCCGGTCGAGTTGATGTGGTATTTCGTGTCACCGTTCAGCCACTCGGTTGGCAGGACCGGCTTGATGATCTCCTCCATGACCAGCTCACGCAGTTGTTCCTGCGTCGACTCAGGGCTGTGCTGCGTGGCGAGCACCACGGCATCGATGCCCACGGGGCGATCGTTCTCGTAGCGGAACGTCACCTGGCTCTTGGCGTCCGGGCGCAGGTGGATGCGTCCGTCGGGATGATTGATGCGCACCTCGTTCTGTCGCTTCATCAACTCGTGCGCGTAATAGATCGGAGCGGGCATCAGGACATCGGTCTCGTTGGTGGCGTACCCGAACATCAGGCCCTGGTCGCCGGCGCCCTGGTCTTCCGGGTGTTCCCGTTTGACGCCCTGGCTGATATCGCTCGACTGCTTGCCGATGATGTTGATCACGCCGCAGGTGTGACCGTCGTAACCCACCTCGGAAGAGTCGTAGCCGATGTCGACGATGACGCCGCGGATCAGCTTCTCGAGATCCACCCATGCGCTGGTGGTGATCTCGCCGCCGACGATGGCCACGCCGGTCTTTACGAAAGTCTCGCAGGCGACGTGGGCCTCCTTGTCCTGCTCGAGGATGGCGTCCAGGACCGCGTCGGAAATCTGGTCGGCGAGCTTGTCCGGATGCCCGGCGGCAACCGACTCTGAAGTAAACAGGAAGTCGCTCATGAGAAACTGTCTCCGAATTAATATATCTCTGTATAAAGATTCGGAGATATATTCTACTCGACTCCCCGGAGATTTGCACCCCCGCAGACCGGCGCAGATTGAGTCCCCCGGCTTTCTGTGCATAATACTGCGATGCCCGATTGCGGGCTGACCGGGGCCTCGTTGGCCCCGGACTTCACTCTGCCAGGAGCGTTCGTCAGCATGGAAACCCTTGTACTCAACGACGAGATGATCATTTCGGGAGTCATCCTAGCCATTACGTTCATCGGGATCTTCACCGAGACGCTGCACGGTTTTCACCGCGCTAAGTTCGCCATGATGGGCGCGCTGCTGATGATCGTGGCCGGGCAGTATTACGGCTTCTACAATTCGTTCCAGGCCGTAGAAGCCGTCGACTGGAACGTCGTGTTCCTGCTCGGTTGCATGATGGCGATCGTGTCCATCATGATCCCCACCGGCGGATTCCAGGCCATGGCCAATTACATGGCCCGGGTCAGCAAGGGCCACCAGTTCCTGCTGCTCACGATGATCGGCACGGCGGTGACAGGGCTCTCCCTGTTGCTCGACAACGTCACCACGGTCGTCATCTTCGGCCCGTTGATCATCCTGATCGCGCGGGCCATGAAGGTAACCCCGATTCCGTTTTTGCTGGCCGCGGCGCTGCTGTCCGACACGGGTGGCGTGGCAACGCTGGTGGGCGATCCGCCCAACCTGATGATCGGTTCGGCCAAGGGCATCGATTTCAACACCTTCGTGTACCACATGGGTGGTGTGGTGTTCCTGGCCTGGATCGCGGTGCTGGGCGTGCTGCGCATCGTGTTCCGCAAGGAGATGGCCGTGGTGCCGACCGGTGAGTACGAGGCCAAGACGGAGTACAAGGACAAGAAACTCTGGAACCAGAGCCTGATCGTGCTGGGCCTGATGGTGGTCCTGTTCATGATGCACCACTCCATCGGCTGGGAGCCCTGGATGGTGTCCGCCGCCGGCCTGACCTTTCTGGTGTTCATCGCCCGGCGCGTGGAGATGGACCACGCCATGGAGGACGTCGAAATCCCCCTGCTGATCTTCTTCATCTCGCTGTTCATCGTGGTCGGTGGCGTGGAACACAGCGGCTTCCTGCGCTGGGTAGGGCAGTTCATCATCCCGTACGTGCAGAACGACCTGCTGATGGCCACCCTCGTGCTGATGTGGGTGGCGGCCATCCTGTCGGCGGCCATCGACAACATCCCGTTCACCGCGGCCATGATCCCGATCCTGCTGGGCATGGAGGCGCAGGGCATCCACGTGGCGCCACTGTGGTGGGCCCTGGCCGCCGGCGTTGGCATGGGCGGCAACGGCACGCACATCGGTTCGACGGCCAACGTGTACATCGTGACGATTTCCGAGCGCCTGGCCAAGAACGAGAACAATCCGTCGCTGGCCATCACGCCGTGGATGTGGTTCCGCTACGGTTCGCCGGCCATGGTCGTGACCCTGATCGTGTGCAGCATCGTGTTCTGGCTGTTCTTCGATTTCTACAATGCGCCGATTCCGACCACGGGCGCAGGCCACGTGGTCGGGGCCCCCGGACACTAGACCGGGATAACCAAAGCGAAAAAGCCCGGCCCAGCCGGGCTTTTTCCACCCCAGAAGAGTCTTCCGCGAGGCATCAAATTGATACAATAGGCGGATGATCTCGATATACGTCAACGGCAAGGAAGAATCCGTCGAAAAAGACGTCAGCGTGACGGAGTTGCTGGCCCGGTACGGACTGGCGGACCGGCGCGTCGCGGTGGAACTCAATCACGAGATCGTGCCGCGCAGCCGCCATGCAGACACCCGCGTGAACGACGGCGACCGGATCGAGATCGTGCACGCCATCGGCGGCGGATAGACAACGGAGACCCGCCCTGTGAGCCAAGCCATCAAGCAGAATGAACAACAAGAAGACATGCTCGTCATCGCAGGGCGCGCCTACCAGTCGCGCCTGCTGACCGGCACCGGTAAATACCGGGACCTGGACGAGACCGCCCGGGCCACCGAGGCGTCGGGCGCCGAAATCGTGACGGTGGCCATCCGCCGGACCAATATCGGCCAGGATCCGAACGAGCCCAACCTGCTCGACGCACTCCCGCCGGACCGCTACACCATCCTGCCCAACACGGCCGGTTGTTACACGGCCGAAGACGCGATTCGAACCTGCCGCCTCGCCAGGGAACTCCTGGACGGACACGCACTGGTCAAGCTGGAGGTGCTCGGCGACGAGAAGACCCTGTTCCCCGATATCGCGCAGACCCTGGAGGCCGCCGAGGTCCTGGTCGCAGACGGATTCGAAGTCATGGTGTACACCAACGACGATCCCATCGTTGCACGGCGCCTGGCCGAGATGGGCTGCGTCTCGGTCATGCCGCTGGCCGCGCCCATCGGGTCCGGCCTGGGCATCCAGAACCGTTACAACATCCTGGGCATCGTCGAAGAGGCCACCGTGCCCATCATCGTGGACGCCGGCGTGGGCACCGCGTCCGACGCCTCCATCGCCATGGAACTGGGTTGCGACGGCGTGCTCATGAACACCGCGATCGCCGGGGCGCGGGATCCCGTCCTGATGGCGTCTGCCATGCGCAAGGCGGTCCAGGCCGGGCGCGAGGCCTATCTCGCCGGGCGCATTCCGCGCAAGCGATACGCATCCGCCTCGTCGCCGCTGGACGGCACCATCTTCTGACCGCCCTGCCATGAGCAGAACCGGCGAACCGGGCAAGTACCTGCGGCCGGTCCGCAGCTACGTCCTGCGCAAGGGGCGCCTGACCCCGGCCCAGCAAAGGGCGCTGGAGGAGCTTTGGCCGGAATTCGGGATAAAACCCGGCGACCGGCCCGTGGAGTCCGCTGAGCTGTTCGGACGCGAAGCGCCGCTGATCGTCGAGATCGGCTTCGGCAACGGCGAGGCGACCTGGCGCATGGCGCGCAATGAAGCTGACTTCGACTTCATCGGAATCGAAGTGCACGAACCGGGCGTCGGGCACCTTTTGCAGGCGCTGAAGGCCCAACAGGTGGCCAACGTGCGCATCGCGAAGACAGATGCCGTCGAATTCATGCATGAACGCCTGCACGACGGCAGCCTTTCGGGTGTGCGCATCTGGTTTCCGGACCCCTGGCCCAAGAAGCGCCACCACAAGCGGCGCATCGTCCAGGCCGAATTCGTGGACCTGCTGGCCCGCAAGATGAAGACCGGGGCCGTCCTGCATCTCGCCACCGACTGGCAGCCCTACGCCGAGCACATGCTCGAGGTCATGCGCGCCACCGCGGATTTCGAGAACCTCTCCCCTGCCGGTGACTACTGCGAAAGGCCGGATTGGCGCCCCGTGACCAAGTTCGAGAAGCGCGGGGACCGCCTGGGCCACGAAACCCGCGACCTGCTGTTCAGGCGCACCGGGTAGGCCGGTAGCTGTAATTCCTTTGTCCTCTCAACCGGTCGGGTTAGGATAGCGGCAGTCTGACCCGCAGCGGATACCGAGCACCCGACAGGAATGGAAACAGGCCTGACACTGACCGGCGACATGATGATGGTACTGGCCGTGCTGGCCGTCACCATCGCGCTGTTCGTGTTCGAGGTCGTGCGGGTGGACATCGTGGCGGTCTGCATCATGGTGTTGCTCGGCCTGCTCGGCCTGGTGCCGGGCCCGGAACTGTTCAACGGCTTCGCGTCCAACGCGGTGATCTCCATCATCGCCGTGATGATCCTGGGCGCCGGCCTGGACCGCACCGGCGTCATGTCGGTTGTCGCCAAGTTCATACTGCGGGTGGGCGGCAAGACCGCGCGGAAGATCATCCCGCTGGTTTCCGGCATCGTCGGCGGCATATCCGGCCTGATGCAGAACGTGGGCGCCACGGCCCTGTTCCTGCCGGTCGTGTCGCGCATCTCGGCGCGCACCGGGATCCCGCTGTCGCGCCTGCTGATGCCAATGGGCTTCTGCGCCATCATGGGCGGCACACTGACCATGGTCGGCTCCTCGCCGCTGATCCTGCTCAACGACCTGATCCAGGCCTCCAACGCCTCGCTCCCGCCCGGCGCGGAAACGCTGCAGACCTTCGACCTGTTCGACGTCACCCTGGTCGGCCTGGCCCTGCTCGCCGCCGGTATCTGCTATTTCCTGTTCCTCGGCAAATGGCTGCTGCCGGTGCGCAAGGAGAAACCCAGCGGGGCGCCGTCACGGACCAAGACTTATTTCGCGGACGTTTACGGCATCGAGGGGGACGTGTTCGAACTGCTGGTGACCGTTGACAGCCCGATGGTGGGCATGACGGTCGGCGAGGCCGAGCAACTGCCGGGCGCGCCCCGCCTGCTGGGTATTCGCAACACCGAGGAACCGCGCCTGGCGCCGCCATCGGACGAGATGATCTGGGTCGGAACGGTGCTGGGCGTGATGGGCACGCGCGGCTTGGTCGGCCATTTCGCGCTCGACAACAAGTGCCGGGTGCAGCCTCACCTGAGGACCTTCGGCGGCCTGTTCAATCCCAGCCGGGCCGGCATCTCCGAGGTGGTGATCCCGCCCGGCTCCAAGCTGAACGGACACTCCATCGGCGAGGCCCGCCTGCGCAAGCGGTACGGGATCAGCGTGCTGGCCATCAACCGGCGCGGCGAGATCATCACCGACAACGTGCGGGACGAGGTGATGGAGACCGGCGACTGCCTGGTCGGCCACAGCACGTGGCGCGACCTTTCCGCGGTGCAGCGGGAAAAGGACTTCATTGTCGCCACCGACATTCCCAAGGAAGAGCAGCGGCCCCAGAAGGTGAAGCCCGCGCTGCTGTTCTTCGCAATCTCCATCGGCATGATCGTCTTCACCGATTTCAGGCTGTCCATTGCCCTGCTCGTGGGCGCCATCGGCATGGTGCTGACGGGCGTCCTGAGCATGGACGAGGCCTACGGCTCGGTCAGCTGGAAGACCGTATTCCTGCTGGCCAGCCTGATCCCGCTGGGCCAGGCCATGGAGCGCACCGGCACGGCCGCCTGGATCGCCCAGGAAGCCCTGAACGTGCTGGGAAACATGCCGGACCTCGCCATCCAGATCATGCTGGCGGTGCTGGCCACGGTGTTCACGCTGGTGATGTCCAACGTGGGCGCCACCACCATCCTGGTGCCGATCGCCATCAGCATCGCCCTGGCCACCGGCGCCAACCCGGTGATGTACGCGCTGATCATCGCCCTGTCCACGTCCAATGCCTTCATCCTGCCGACGCACCAGGTCAATGCCCTGATCATGGGGCCGGGCGGTTACAGCGTGGCGGACTTCATCCGGGCGGGAACGGGCATGAGCCTGGTGTTCCTGGTGGTGATGCTGACGATGGTCAACCTGGTGTTCTAGCCTGGCTCGCGCAGCAGCACGCGGTCGCCCGCAATCTCAACCTCCAGCCGTTTGAGCGAGTCCCCGACACAGGGGCCGGAAACGCATTTGCCGGTGGCCAGTTCGAAGCAGGCGCCATGGTGGGGACAGAGCAGCCGCCCGTCGTCGCCGACGCAGAATTCGTCGGGCGCCAGGCTGAGCGAGCGGCCCAGGTGCGGGCATGCGTTCAGATATGCATGCACGTCACCGGCGAGCCGAAACAGCGCTATGAAGACGGGCCCATCCGGGCCGTCCACCTGCACCTCGAGGCCGTCCCCGATCTCCCCGAGCCCGCACAAATCCCGTACCATTGAGTCTCCGCCGTCCTGTCCGCATGTTGACAGGGTGCCCATATCGGAACGACCGGACAACCCGCATGACATTGTATATCACGCCCCCTCCCGGCAACCCGCTCATCCGCGTCCTGACCGCGATCGCCGGACTGCTGGTCGTCGCCGGCGCATTCATGCTGGGGATCGTCACGCTGGCCATCGTCGTCGGCATCGGCTTGCTGGTCTGGCTCGGCATATGGCTGCGCGTGCTCTGGGGCGGCCACCGCCGGCGTCATCGCGGCGAACCGGGCCCAGGCGCCGGCCGGCCGGATCCGGACCAGGTCATCGAGACCGAATACACCGTGGTCTCGCGGCGACAGGACCCCTGAAGCCCGAAATTCGCCCTTTGAAACGGGCCCGCTTGATATTGCCCGAACCCCGACTAGACTTAGGTTATGTCAGGAACTAACGCCAGGGCTTCATGACCACAATTTCAGAAATTATCGATCGCAAGGGGGGAATGGTTCTCTCGGTAGACGGGAACGATTCGGTTTTCGACGCCATCTGCCTGATGGCGGAGGTCAACGTGGGCGCCGTGCTGGTGAAGGAAAAAGACACCATCGCCGGCATCTTCACGGAACGCGATTATCTCCAGAAAATAGCCCTCAATTCACGCTCGTCCCGCAATACCGCTGTCAAGGAAGCCATGTCGTCCCCGGTCATCACGGCCGAACCGGACGACTCCATCCAGCAGTGCATGGAAACCATGACCAGCTGCCGCTGCAGGCACCTGCCCGTGGTCGAAGACGGTGAATTGCTCGGCATCGTATCCATCGGTGACCTGGTCAAACGCCTGCTGGAGGAGAAGGAGACCGAGGTCGCTCAGCTGAGCCAGTACATCTCCGGCAGTTACTGAGGGAGCCTCTGATCCGCCCATTCAATGGCGGCTGGCGGTTAAAATCACCCAGCTCATCGTTGTGCGTCTTGCCAATAGCTTCGGCTATTACCTGCGACCCACGCCTTGATCTGGATGATTTTTCCTCGCGATCCGCTCAACGAATGAGCGGAACAGAGGCTCCAGTGCATTTGATCCGCCTGTTCAACGGCGGCTGGCGGTTAAGAACACTCAGATTTCGGTGCCCCGCCCGGGCGGGCCCTTCCCGTCGTCCCTGACCTTGCTGTGGGCTGCATCCAGGGCCCGCGTGATGGCCCTCGACGCGTTTTCCGTGATGCCTCCTTCACGGGCCTGTTCGCGCACCACTTCCTCGGCGCGGGTCAGCAGCATGTCGATGGAACCCGCCTGTCCCGCTTCCGAGATCGGCTCGTGCTGACCAAACAGGTTGATCCACTGCTCCGACTGTTTGCCCATTTCAATAACGCGTCGGAACTCCTGGTCCGGTTGGTCGCCCCCGCGCAACAGGCCGACCAGCGCGGCGATCGCCGAGACCGGCATGAGCACCAGGTCGCGCATGCCGTCGGCCAGGAGCTTCACCTGGAAAACCACGGCCTCGCGAAACAGCGCGATACGCTGGCTTTTCTCCGATTCTCTCATGTCTGATTCCATACCTTTGGACCCTGCGGACCGGATTCCGGAATCCTACCGCAAAATGGCGGAAGTTCGAGTCTGCCGATGGTCCCGGGTGGCAGCCTGGCTCTGAACCGGTCAGGTCAGCATTTCGTGCAGTATCGCCATGCGCGCGAAGACGCCGTTGTTGACCTGTTGAAGGATCAGTGAGCGGGGGCCGTCGGCGACCTCGGAAGAAATCTCCACGCCGCGGTTCATCGGGCCGGGATGCATGACCAGGCAGCCGGGCGCCGCCTGGCCCAGGCGTTCACTGCTCAGGCCCCATTCCTTGTGGTAGGCGTCGCTGCCGGGCAGCATCTCCCCGGACAGCCGTTCGTGCTGGATGCGTAACATCATGACGACGTTCACGCCGTCGATCGCCTCGTCCATCCGGTCGAATACGAGGGCGCCCTCGGAGTTCCGCGCCTCGGGTTGTAACTGGGCCGGCGCGGCCAGGCGGATCTCCCCGACCCCGAGCTTCTTGAATATCTCGATGTCGGACTTGGTCACGCGGGAGTGGCTCAGGTCACCTGCGATCAGGATTTTCACCCGGGACAGGTCCTTGAAATTCTGCTGCAGCGTCAGCGCATCGAGCATGGCCTGCGAGGGATGGGCATGGCTGCCGTCGCCGGCATTGATGATATGGGTGCCGGGATTCGAGGCCGCCGCCAGCTCGGCCACTGATCCATCGTCCGGGTGGCGCACGACGACGGCGTCCGGCTCCATGGCCTCGAGGGTCTTGAACGAGTCGAGCAGGGTTTCGCCCTTCACGACCGAACTCCCCGCGGCCGTGAAGTTGATCACGTCCATGCCGAGCCGCCGTCCTGCTATTTCGAACGAGAAGCGGGTCCGCGTGGACGGCTCGTAGAACAGGTTGACCAGCAACCGGCCTTCGCAGGCGGTACGGTAACGATCGGGATTCGCCTTGATCTCGTGGGCGGTGGCCAGTACTGACTTCACCCGGTCTTCCGACAGGGACGCGATATCCAGCAGGTGTTCAAGTGGCCGGGTCATCTTCGGGCTCCATTCGATCCGGTTCGGGGCGGTCTGCGCCGCTTTCCGGGCGAGATTGTAACCAGTTTTCGAGAATAATTTTTGCGGCGATCGCATCGAGGTTCCCGGCATCCTTGCGTCGCGCCCGACCATCAGCGCGCTGCTCGGCGAATTGTGCCTGGGCCTGCCTGGAAGTCAGGCGTTCATCCACGTGGAATACGGGAAGACCGAAGCGGCCGGCCAGTTCGTCACCGAAGCGGCGCGCCGCTGCGGACATCGTGGTTTCTTCGCCCGCCTCGTCCAGCGGCAACCCCACGACCAGGGCGCAGGGACGCCATTCCTCCACCAGGTCCCCGATGCGCCGCCAGTCCGGCTCCTTCGCCGGGCCCAACGTGAGCAGGGGATTCGCCGTGCGCGTGGTCGTCTGGCCTACCGCGACCCCAATACGCCTGAAACCGAAATCAAATGCCAGCAGGGTGCCCTCGGGCTCCGCCCGCTCAGGCATGCCCACCCACCTGGTGCAGATGACTGACGTCGATGCCCAGGCGGGAAACCGCCGTTTGCCAGCGTTCCTCCAGGGGCAGGTCGAACACGATGGCGCTGTCGATAGGCACGGAAAGCCAGGCGTTTTCACGCATCTCGGATTCGAGCTGACCGTCGCCCCAGCCCGCATAGCCGAGCGCCACGACATAGTTTTCGGGACCCCTGCCCTCGGCGATTGCAGTGAGCACGTCGCGCGAGGTGGTCACCATGATCTCCGGCGAAACTTCCAGGCTGGACTCGAAACCCGGCGTCGGTGAATGGAGCACGAACCCGCGGTCCACGTTGACCGGCCCGCCTTCCAGCACCCGGGCTTCGAGGATTTCGGGATCCTGGCAGGGTATGTCGATCTGCTGGAGGATCTCGCCCAGGGTGAAATCGGACAGGCGGTTGATGGTGATCCCGATCGCGCCCTCGTCGGAATGCTGGCAGATCAGCGTGACGCTCCTGACAAAGTTGGGGTCGAGCATGCCGGGCATGGCGATCAGCATCTGCCTGTCCAGGTAACCGCTGAAGGTGCTGGGCGATTTGTCTTCCATGGTTGCGAATCTGGGAGTTTTCGGGCCTCAAGTCAAGGTCGGCCGTCAGCTCTTACCGGAATCCGGCCCCGGTCGTGAATTTCCAGGTTCGCGTGATGTGCAGGACGTCGACCTGTGCGGCGATGTCCGGCGGGAGCGGCGAGTAAGGCGCGGCCAGCATGACGATGCGGCGGGCCGCCTCGTCCAGTTCGGCCATGCCGGAACTGCGACGCACATCGATGCTTTCCACGCTGCCATCCTGGTTGATGCCGACGGTCATCAGGAGGTCGCCCACCAGCCGGCGGCGGCGCACCTCGGGCGGGTAGTTGAGATTGCCGACCCGCTCGACCTTGGCGACCCAGGCCTGCATGTAACTGGCGAACTCGTACTCGCGCGTGTTCGCCGAGATGAAGCGCCGGCGTTTCAGGCTCGAGCTCAGGTCGGCGCTGTCCTGCAGGTTCGCCTGCAATTCCGCGACCCGCATCCGCTGCCGCATCAACTCGGCCGCCGTGGGAAACACCGGTTCCGGGTTCTCCACGCGCGTGACCTGTTGGACCGGCCGCGCCGCATCGTCGGGACGCGTAAGCTGTTCACGCGCGTCGGCCGATTCCAGCGGCTGCTGCTCCTCGACCGTCATTGGCATGTCGCCCTCCCCCTCGCTGGGTATGGGGGTGGCCATGCTCTGTTCGGGGCGGTCCGCCTCGATCGCCTCGCCCCCGCCCTGCTGGTTGGCCTGGGCAAGGAAGTCGGCCTCGTCCGGCGCCTCGCTGCTGCGCCAGTTGACCAGCACCACGTCCAGCGTTTCGGCGGCCTTGCGAAGGGGATTGAGGTCCAGCGCGAAACTCACCATCAACAGGAAAACCACGTGCAGGGCCAGCGCGAGCATGATGCTCACGGTGAAGGGGTCGCTCGTGGCTCGCCTGAATGTCATTTCTCCGTCAGCCGGTCCTCCGCGGCGTCGAACAGTTGCCCGGCTATATTGAGCCCGTATTCCGCGTCCAGTTCCCTGATGCAGGTGGGGCTGGTGACGTTGACCTCCGACAGCCAGTCGCCGATCACGTCCAGGCCGGCGAAGAGAATGCCCCTTCGACGCAGTTCCGGCGCCACCTGTTCGCAGATCCAGTAATCGCGCTCGCCGAGTTCCACGCCCCGGCCGGTTCCCCCCTTGGCCAGGTTGCCGCGAAAATCACCTTCACCGGGAAACCTCGCGAGGGCGTACGGCACGGGTTCCCCGTCGATCATCAGGATGCGCTTGTCGCCGGCGCTGATCTCGGAAATGAAACGTTGCGCCATCACCAGTTTCCGGCCATTGGATGTGATCGTTTCGAGGATGACGTTCAGGTTGGGATCGTCCGGCCGCAACTGGAAGATCGAGTCGCCGCCCATGCCGTCCAGCGGCTTCACCACGGACCGGCCGTGTTCGCGCACGAATTCACGCACCAGCGTGGCCTGGCGGGAGATGAGGATCGGCACGCAGCACTGCGGAAACATGCTGATGAAAAATTTTTCGTTCGCGTCGCGCAGGCTCTGCGGGCGGTTGATCACCAGCACGCCCGCCTGCTCGGCCAGGTCCAGGATGTAGGTGAGGTAGACGTAATCCATGTCGAACGGCGGGTCGCGGCGCATCAGGATCATGTCGAGTTCATCCAGGGGCCGCAATTCGGCCTCTTCCAGTTCGAACCAGTCATTCGGGTCATCGCGGACCTCGATCCGTCGCATGGTCGCCAGCGGCCGTCCGTCCACGACCCTCAGGTCGCCGGGTTCCATGTACCATACGTCGTGTCCCCGGCGCTGTGCCTCTAGCAGCATCGCAAAGGTTGAATCCTTGTGGATCTTGATTCCCCGGATCGGGTCCATTACCACTCCGGTGCTGATCGCTCGATCCTGGGCGTTTGAGGCTTGTGGCATGACGATGTCCCGCGGAAATCACTCCATTATCCAGACCTTCACCACCGTGATCCAGCCGGCATGCTCCCGGCCGGGTCCGCAGGCCGGCTCCTGGAAGGAGGTTTAATTGTTGTATCGTCAATGGTATGTGAGCACTTTTTATGGTGCTGCTGTAAGCTGGAAACCCCGCAGTAACGGGGTTAGACTAACGGCTCGGGCGCCCGGCATCGCCAGGGGCCCACTCGCACGCGATGCAAGGATGCATTGCCCGTACATGGAACAGGGAAGGGACATGACAGCGAATGAAGCTCCATCCGGTTCGGGCGGCGAATCCGCCAAGCCCGATCAACTCCGAATCCTGGTCATCGACGACAGTGCCACGATACGGCGTTCCGCCGAGAGCATGCTGATCAAGGAAGGCTTCGAGGTGTTCACGGCAGAGAACGGTTTCGAAGCGCTTTCCAAGGTCAGCCAGCACAGGCCGGACATCATATTCGTGGACATCATGATGCCGCGCCTGGACGGCTACCAGACCACGGCCATCATCAAGAACAATGCAGAATTCCGTGATACACCGGTGGTCATGCTGACCAGCAAGGACGGACTGTTCGACAAGGCCAGGGGACGCATCGTCGGCTCCGACCTGTACCTGACGAAGCCGTTCACCAGGGAGGAACTGCTTTCGGCGGTGCGCCAGCACGCGGAATGATCCGCGGCCTGGCGCGAACACCAGGCCCGGGTAGCCGCCACGCACGGGGACAGAGTCATGAGCACAGCCAACGCAGCTTTTGAAAAACTGCTCGAGTACGAGCGGCGCGCTCAATCCTTCGAGCCCGGCAGGAGCGGCGGCGACGGCCAGGGCGAATCATCAGGCGTGATCTTCCGAATCGGCGCGGAACGCCTGACCTGCAGCGTCGACAAGGTTCACGAATTCCTGCCACTGCCGGCTTACACCCGGGTGCCGGGCTCCAAGCCCTGGATCCTGGGTCTGGCCAACGTTCGCGGCGACCTGATGACCATCATCGACCTGGCGTGGTTCCTGACCGGCGAGCGCTCGGAGGCGACCATGCGCTCCCGGCTGCTGACCGCCAGCCTTCGCGGCCGCCCGGTCGGCTTGCTGGTGGACGAGGTCTTCGGCCACCGTAATTTCGTCGGCAGCGATGCGACCTCCGTGAACCGGTCCGGGGAATCGCCGCTGGGCGGCTACGTGAATCGTCAATTCCGTTCGGGCCAGGAGAACTGGGGCGAACTGGATCTGGACGCCCTGTTCAACGCCGTGGAATTCCTGAACGGCGCAGAAGATTGACGTAGGGGAAACATCCATGAGCGGCAAAGGATCAAACCGGCGATCGGGCAATCCCGTCATCGTCTTTCTGCTGTCGGGGCTGCTGCTCGCCTCGCTGGCCTTCGTTGCCGCGACGTTTTACCTGCTCACCCGCAGCGCGGCGCACGAGCAGGACTGGATCGCCCTGGTGACCGACGTCCAGGTCTCCTCCCAGCAGTTGTCGAAATCGGCAGGTGAAGCCGCAGGCGGTAACCTGGAGGCCTTCGCCGAACTCGCCAGCACCCACGATCGCATGGCCCGCGACATGGCCAGACTTCGACAGGGCGACACCCAGACCGGCCTTCCGCCCCTGCCTGACGAGGTGAGCATCGAACTCGTCGAACTGGGTACGGCCTGGAACCGCATGAGCGAAAACGCGTCGAGCATCACGGGCCGCGAAGAATTGCTGCTTTCGCTGGCCGACGCCAACGATGCCTTTTACAGGATCGTTCCCGGCATCCAGGAAAGCGCGGACGAAGCCGTGCGCGCACTCACCGAGAGCGGAGCGCCCACCGGGCAGGTGTTCGCCGCAAGCCGGCAACTGGTGCTGGCCGACCGCATGATGCGCCGGGTGACCGAAATCCTGCAGGGCGGCAGTAACGCCGCACGGGCGACCACCAGCCTCGGCGGGGAGATCCGGTCTTTCGACCAGGTGCTCAAGGCCCTGCTGGACGGCAATTCGAGCCTGGGCGTAACGCCCGTGCGTAACCAGCAGGCGCTGACCGCGCTGAACCGGGTCCGGTCCCGCTTCGGGCAGGCGCGCCCCCACCTTCAGACCATCCTGGATTCCTCCACGGGCCTGTTCGAGGTGCGCGGCGCCGCGGACGGCATCTTCCTGGACAGCGGCAAGGCGTTCCAGAGCGCCGCCGCGCTCTCGGACGCCGTCGCGGGCCTGCCACGCACGCGGGAATGGCCGTCGCTGAGGACCGGCGTGTTCGGCCTGATCTTCATGGTGGGTATCGGCTCCATGCTGATCGCCTCGGTGATCGCATCGGAACGGCGACGGGCCACTGTCGCGACCCGCAGCAGCCGCAAGCAGCAACGCTCGATCATGAAGCTGCTCGATGAACTCGGTTCGCTCGCCGATGGCGACCTCACCGTCACGGCCTCCGTGACCGACGAGGTGACCGGCGCCATCGCGGACGCGATAAATTATGCCGTCGAGCAGTTGCGGGAACTGGTCAAGGGCATCAACGATACGGCTACCGCGGTGGCGGAAAGCGCCCAGGCCACGAGAACCTCTTCCTCCGAACTCGCCCGGGCGGCAGGCGTGCAGGCCCAGCAGATCGGCACCGCCACCGACAGCATCCGGCAAATGTCGGACGCGTTCGATTCCATGGCCGGCCGCTCGCAAACGTCGGCCGAGGTAGCCCACCAGTCGGTGGACATCGCGCACCGGGGTGCGGAAAAAGTACGCGAGACGATCCGCGGCATGGACACGATCCGCGATCAGATCCAGGAGACCTCGAAACGGATCAAGCGGCTCGGCGAGTCGTCGCAGGAGATCGGCGATATCGTGCGGCTGATCAACGGCATCGCGGAACAGACCAACGTGCTGGCGCTGAACGCCGCCATCCAGGCAGCTTCTGCCGGGGGCGCGGGCAAGGGTTTCGCCATCGTGGCCGACGAGGTCCAGCAACTGGCAGAGAGCGCGACCAATGCGACGCGCAGAATCGAGATCCTGGTCCAGACCATCCAGGCCGATACGTCGGACCTGGTCGATTCCATGGAATCCACGACCACCGAGGTGGTCAACGGGGCACAGATGGCGGAGGATGCCGGCCGCGCGCTGGAAAAGATCGAGAAGGTGTCGAGCGACCTTTCCGCCCTGATCCAGGACATTTCAACCGAGGCCCACGCGCAGTCGAAAACCGCCACCGGGATCTCGGAACTCATGCAGGGGATCAGGGACGTGTCCGTGACGACGTCCGAAACCAGCAAGCAGACCGCAGGCTCGGTGGAGAATCTCGCCGAACTGGTGATTCACCTCAGCGAATCGGTCGCCGACTTCAAGCTGCCGCCGGAAGATGACTGACGCCCGGCGCCAATCCGCCGCCGACCCGGCCGGCCTGCGCCTGCCGACCCCGCGGGGCCCGGGATCATGACGCTGCCCGGATTCAACCCGGGCGCGCAGCTCGCTTGGGTCCGCGAGGACCTGGACAAGCAGGTGAACCACCTGCGCCTGCAGCTCGAGCACCTGTCGGGCATGCAGAATCCCGCCAAGGAAACCATCAGGGAGTCGGGCGACAAGATCGAGCAGCTCAGGCTGACGTTCGAGACCCTGAATTTCCCCGGTCCGGCCGGCGTCGCAGAGGAAATGATCGCAGTTTGCGAACAACTTGCACGGCACCGGATCGATAACCTTGAAAGGGCCTACGATGCGCTGATGGAAGCGACGGCCATATTGCCTTCCTACCTCGACAGGCTGCAGTCCGGTCAGCAGGACCTGCCCATCCTGCTGCTTCCGACCATCAACGGCCTGCGCAGCGCCCGGCACAAGGCCCTGTTGCAGGAAACATCCATGTTCCTCCCCGACCTGGATGTCGAAATGCCGGAAATCCCGCCCGGAGAAAGCGAGGGCGGTGATCCTGAGCCGTTCGGTGACTTTGCAGCGCGCCTTCGGGGCCAGTACGAAAACGCCCTGCTGAACTGGCAACAGGAGCCCGAGAGCACGGACCTGCTGTCCCCGCTGCAAGGTGTTTTCGAAACTCTCATGCACCGCGCCCGGCGCACCGAACTGCGCCGCCTGTGGTGGGTGGCATCCGAGGTGACCGGCGGCGTCACCGAGGGCCATATCAGGAACAGTTCGCACATGCGCCGCCTGTTCGCTCGGCTGCATCTCGCGCTCAAGAAACTTTGCGATGGCGGCGAAGACGGACTGGAAGCGGTGTCGGCCGACTCCCTGACACAGGACCTCCTGTTCCAGGTCATGGGCGCCCGACGCGGAAACCCGAACCTGGAAGGACTGCGCAAGACGTTCCGGCTCAGGGAGCTGGAAACCGACGCGGACACGATCGAGCGGGCGCGCGCCACCCTCAGCGGGCGGAACCGCGATATGTACCAGTCGCTGGGCGCCGCGGTCAGGGACGAACTCTCTCTGGTCAAGGACGCCCTCGACCTGGAGCTGCGTACCGGCGACGTCGATCAGGAAAGGCGCAAGCAGAGCCGCCAGGCGCTGGGCCGCCTGCGCGACACCCTCGACATGCTCGCCCTGGCGGAGCCTGCCCGCGACATCGCGGATATGCTCCCCGCGTTCGACGAGAGCGCGGAAGCAGACGGCGAGACCCGGGAGCCCGTGCTCATGGCACTTGCGGAACGGCTGTTGAAAGTCGAATCCGCGCTCGCCGAGCAGATCGATTCCCTGGGCGCGGCTCCAGCCGAGAGGGACAGCGGCTTCATCAGTCTCCCGGCCCACGAACAACGCCAGATGTTGAGCCAGCTGCTGGACGAGACCGTCACCAGCGTGTACCAGTTCCAGGAGGCCGTGAAATCCCGGTTCGGGGGCAACCGCGAGGCTGAACTGTTGCGCCCGCTCGCGGAAGTTGCCGGAGCCCTGGAGTTGGCCGGTGATACGGAATCCGCCTTGCTTGCGCAACGCCTGTCCGAGGTGACGCCATCAGTGCTCGGGAACGCCATGTCGCAAGCTGCAGTACCCGGCTGGCGGCTGGACCTGTTCACTGACGCGGTCGCGGCGCTGGAACTGTACCTGGCCACCTGCCGGGACCAGCAGGACGGACGTGAACGCCTCCTCGAAGTCCTGGCAGAACGCCTTTCATCGCTGGAGAGCGGAGAATGGCCCGCCCCGAAGGAACCGCCCCGGCAGGTTGAAGCGGCAACGGCGGACTCACCCGGCAAGGCTGAACCCCAACCGGGGGACGGAAGGACAGAGCCCGTGGCCGAAACCGCGGCGGAGCCGTCAACTGCTCCGGAACCTTCCCTGGCACAGCCGGACGAGATAGACCAGGAGTTGCTGCAGGTATTCCTGGACGAGTACGACGCGGTCTCCGAGGCCCTTCAACAATACCTGCCCGAGTGGCTGACGCGGCTTGACGACGTCAAGGCCCTGACCGAGGTACGCCGCAGTTTCCACACGTTGAAAGGCAGCGGGCGCATGGTCGGCGCTTTCGAAATCGGGGACTTCGCCTGGCAGATCGAGAACATGCTCAATGCCTTGCTGGATACGCGAATCGCCGCCTTCGCCGATGCCGCGGTGACCGTGAAACTCGCCCAGGCTGCGCTGCCGGCACTGAAACAGAGGCTCATGCAGCAGCCGGCCGGGCTCGGCCCGGAGGCGATCTCCGCCATCGGTGCGCACGCGGAGAACCTGGCCGCGAATCGCTCCACCGAGTGGGATTCCCTGCGCGCCAGCCTGCCCGGCTACCTGGCCGGGATGCTGCCGGACGCGCCGGCTGTCGAACCGGATGCCACCCCCGCCCGAGACGAAGCACAGCGGGCGCTCCGGGAGGCGCTTGAGGAGAATCTGGGACGGTTGCAGGAATTGCTCGATTCATCCGGCGAGAAAAACGGCATCGGCATGGAACACGTGCGTGCCGCGGGCGCCATTGCCGGATTGCTGGAAGCAGATCCCGATGGTCGCGAAGCGGAGATCGCGCGAGCGCTAGAGGGACTTCTGGCCGCCCACCGGGAACACGGCACGGGCCTTTCGGGAGAGTCGACCTGGGCATTCGGCAGCAGCCTCGGTCACCTTCAGGCGCGGCTTGCCCGGCTGTCCAGTGACGTCGAGGCCGCCGCACCGGGTGATCCGCAGGAACTGATCGACCAGTTGCTGCGGCTGGCGACCCAGCCCGAGCCCGGAGGGCCGGCGACCTCCCCGGCGGCTGCGCCGGCGGTCACGGAACCGGCAGTGGAGCCGCCCCCTGCAGAAGAGCCGGAACCCGTGGATTCCGACATCGTCGCCATTTTCATGGAAGAGGCTCGCGAAGTGCTGGCGCGCTCCGACAGCCTGCTCAACACATGGCGCGGCGACCTGTCCAACCTCGACATCGTACGTAACCTGCAGCGCGAATTTCACACCTTCAAGGGCGGGGCCCGCATGGCCGGGCTGACGGCGCTCGGCCGGTTGAGCCACGCCATGGAATCGCTAATGGAAAGGATCGCCGGCCATGACCTCCCGCCTTCGGAGCCGATTGTGCACGCGCTCGAGGCGGGTTGCGACCGGCTGAACGACTGGCTGGATGCGGTCGCGGAAGGGAGAACTCCGGACGACCCGAAGCCCACCCTGGCCTGGTTCGATGAACAGACCCGGATGCTGGAAGACATCCCGGCCGCGGTCTTCACCGCCGAACCGCGCGACCCGGCCCCGGAGCCCGTGGCCGAGGCCGAGACGCCTCCCTTCACGGAAGCGCCTCCCGCGCAGGATCCGGTGCCGCCACCGCCTCCGGCGGCAAGAGAGATCGAGGACCTGCCCGAGACAGGGGCGACTGTCACGGAACGCGCCGGGGATGTCGGCCAATCGCACATCCGGGTGGACGCGGAACTGCTCGACTCGCTGGTGAATTCCGCCGGCGAGATCAATATCCTGCGCACGCGCCTGGAGCGCCAGATCGGCAACCTGCGAGGCAACCTCGGAGAGTTTGACGAGACGCTGGGCCGCCTCAGGGAACAGTTCCGAAAACTCGAAATCGAAACCGAGACCCAGATACGCTCCCGCTACCAGGATACGGCCGAGGAAGGCACTGAGGGATTCGATCCCCTGGAACTGGATCGTTTTTCATCCATGCAGCAACTGTCGCGGGGGCTTTCGGAGTCGGTGGCCGACCTCCTGAACCTGCAGGAACTGCTGGAGGAATCGGCGCGGCAATCCGAAACCCTGCTCACGCAACAATCCCGCTTCAGTACGGAACTGCAGGAAGGCCTCATGCAGACTCGCATGGTGCCCTTCGGCTCCATCGCACCGCGCCTGAGGCGGCTGACCCGTACTGCGGCCCGGGAGACCGGCAAGAAGTGCCGCCTGAAGCTGCAAATGGCCGGCGGCAGCGACCACCTCGACCGCAACGTGCTGGAGCGCATCACGGCGCCCCTCGAGCACATGCTGCGCAACGCGATCTTCCACGGCATCGAGCAACCGGATGCCCGCGAGAAAGCGGGCAAGCCGGCCGAAGGAGAGATCGAAATCACGGTTGAATCCGAGGCCACCGAGTTCGTGATACGAATCGAGGACGACGGCGCGGGCATTGACCTGGCGGCCATTCGCAAGCGCGCCGTTTCGCAGGGGCTGATTTCGGCCGAAGCCGAACCGCCGCCCCAGCAGTTGTTCGAGTTCATGCTGCGCAGCGGTTTCTCAACCTCGGAAACCGTTACCGGTCTCGCCGGCCGCGGAGTCGGCATGGACGTGGTGAGCAGCGAGATCAAGCAGATCGGAGGCTCGATGGAGATCGCCTCCGAGGAAGGGCGCGGAACCTGCTTCACGATCAGGATCCCGTTCACCCTGGCGGTGATGCAGGCAATCGGCGTCATGGCGGGCGAGAACCGATACCTGGTGCCGCTGGCCAGCGTGGCCGGCGTGGCCCGGGTGCTGCCGGACGAGTACCGCGCACTCCTGGAGACCGAAGAGCCTGCCCACGAGTTTGCCGGTGAATCGTACGCCGTGCTGGACCTCGAGGCAGCGCTTGGCGAGCCGCCGAGCCCGGATGGCGGCGACAGCGTATCCCTGCTGGTCATCAGGGCGGGAAACCAGCGTGCGGCGTTCCGAATACCGGAGGTGACCGGCCACAGGGAGGTCGTTATCAAGCCGGTCGGGCCGCAGGTCAGCAGCATTCCGGGCATCCTGGGCGGCACCGTCACGGGCGACGGCCAGGTGGTGGTCATCCTGGACCCCGGGCCACTGATCCGGCACTCGCTGTTGCACGGCACACGCCCGGTGGCCGCGCCGGCATCCCCGGACACGCCCCCCCGGGCGGCGCTGGCAATGGTGGTGGACGACTCCATCACCATGCGCAAGGTCACCTCGAGGGTGCTGAAGAGCCAGGGATTCGAGGTCGTGACCGCGCGCGACGGCGTGGACGCGACCGAGCAACTGCAGGAGCGGGTCCCGGACCTGCTGTTGCTCGACATCGAGATGCCCCGGATGGATGGTTACGGCGTGGCCGAGTTCGTCCGCTCCGATGCCCGCCTGCGCCACATTCCGATCATGATGATCACTTCGCGCTCCGGCCAGAAACACCGCGACCGTGCCAAAAAGGCGGGCGCCGACGCTTACCTGACCAAGCCTTACAAGGAAACCGAACTGCTGTCGGAAGTCCGCCGGCTGCTGAACACGGAGGGCGACTGAAATGGCCAATGGCTCAGAAGAACTGCGGGCAATGCTGACCCCGCTGGCCGGGCATTTCGTGCTGCTGCCCAACAGCGTGGTGGCGGAAGTCGTGGCGTTCAGCGAACCGGAGCCCTTTGAACAGGCTCCGGACTGGCTGCTCGGCGAACTCGACTGGAACGACTGGCAGGTCCCGATCGTCGACCTGGCCCGCCTGGCGGACATCGCGGACCGCGGCGTAAAAGGCGCATCCAGCCACGTGCTGATCATCAAGAGCCTGGCCGGAACGAGCAGCATCATGTACCTGGGGCTGCGCACTTCCGGCCTTCCGAAGCTCATCAGGCTGGCGCCGGAGGACCTGGAGGTCCTCGACGGCGACACCCGATCCGGCGCCGTTTTCGCGGAGGTGAGCGTGGACGGGCAGACAGCCCTCATTCCTGAGCTCGAAACCCTGACCGGGATGGTGGAAAGGGCGATCTGCGCGGCCTGACGTTCCGCCCCCGCGAAAAGGCGGATGTCAACGGACCGCGCCTAGCCGGCACTCCGGGGCAGATTCACGAACGCTTCCTTTTCCGTCCGTAGGAAATACCAGTGCACGAGCCCGGTGCGGGTGGTGAACCCCACCTTTTCCCCGGGCAGTTTCTCGATTGACTTCACATGGAAATTGGGCGGCAACCGTAACATGACTTCCCGGCATGGGATCGGCGCAACGAGATCACGCAGGTCCAGGCCCGCCAGATGTAATTTCTCCAGGAAAATCACCCGGTGACGCTGGTATTCGCCCGGACCCGTTCCCCACGGCGGGTCCAGGAATACCGTGTCGAACTCCGCGGGGAGGCGCTGCAAGGTCGCCGGCACCGCGATATCTGCGGCCAGGAACTCTATCAGGTGGTCCACGCCGTAAAGGCGGGCGTTGTGCCTGGCCATCTCCACCCTTTTCCGATCGATCTCCACCGAGGTGACGCGCTTGCCGGCGCGGGCGAAAGCGATCGACATCGCTCCGATACCCGAACAGACATCGAGCACCGTGGATCCCCTGGCTTTCCCGGCAATGAACCGGGCGGCGCCCTCCGGCACCATGGTGTAGAGACCGGTCGCGTCGACCCGGGCCTCGTCAAACTTGCTGAAAAGCATATGGCGCATGTCCCAGTACACCTGGTACTCCGGACCGAAGGGGCAGATGGACCGGTCTTTCGGGCTCACGTCCCCTGCGGCCCCCGCCCTTCCCCAACCGCGTCTCCCCGGCTTTCCCCAAAGCGATGCGCGCCATCAAAGTCACCGGCCAGGGCCTGCAATACGGCCACCGCCGCAGGGCCGGCCGTCTCGGTGCGAAGGACCCTGGGTCCGAGGCTCACGGGCCTGACCCCGGCAGTTTCCGCCAGCCGCTGTTCGCGCTCCGTCAGCCCGCCTTCCGGACCCACGAGCACCTCCACCGGCCGTTGCCCGATGGTCTGCCCCGCCAACGACTGCGCCGCCCGTGCGTCCAGCATGAAACGCAGGGCTCCGGAACCGTACGCCAGCCATTCTTCCAGCCGCACCGGCTCCTGCAGTTCGGGCACGACGGCGCGGCCGCATTGTTCGCATGCGGACCGGATGACGCCGCGCCAGTGCATCATCCTTTTCTCGGCCCGTCGTTCGTCGAGCCGTACTTCCACCCGCTCGGTGAACACCGGGACGAATGCCGCCGCACCCAGTTCGGTCGCCTTTTGCAATGCCAGGTCCATCCGTTCTCCCCGGCCGATGGCCTGGACCAGGGTGATGAGCAACGGCGACTCCGCCGCGGCGGGCAGCCGGCTGTCGATATGCACCTCCATGGCGTCACGGGCGGCCCGGGCGATGCTGCCCGGGTAATCGGAGCCGTCTCCGTTGAACAGCACCACGCGGTCGCCGGCGCGCAGCCGGAGGACCCTGCCGAGGTAATGACCGGTGCGCACGCCGACGCGCACCGTGGTCTCGGGCGCCAACGGCTGGTCGGTGAACAGGCGTGGGATGCGCATCAGCCCCTCGCCGCCAGGTCGATGCCCTCGGCGGCGACCCGCGTCATGCGGGCGATCTCGTCGGCATTGATCACGTAAGGCGGCATGAAGTAAACCACGTTGCCGATCGGACGGAGCAACACCCCGTTATCCAGCGCATGACGGTACACCGTCATCCCGCGCCGCTCCTTCCAGTCCCAGCCCGCGAGGGTTCGCCTGTCAGCCACCATTTCGATCGCCAGGATCATGCCGCATTGCCGGATTTCCCCCACGTTCGGATGTTCTTCCAGCGGCCTGACCGCATCGCGCATCAGCTTCGCCGTGGCGCGGTTTTCCTCGAGCACCGGGCGCGAATCGAATATGTCCAGGGTGGCCAGGGCGGCGGCGCAGGCCAGTGCGTTCCCGGTGTAGCTGTGGGAATGCAGGAAGCCGCGCAGGCTGGTGTATTCGTCGTAGAACATCCCGTAGACCTCCTCGGAGGCCATCACGGCGGACATGGGCAGGTAACCCCCGGTCAGCCCCTTGGACAACAACATGAAGTCCGGCGAGATTCCAGCCTGTTCGCAGGCGAACAGGGTGCCGGTGCGCCCGAACCCGACCGCGATCTCGTCCGCGATCAGGTGCACTTCGAACGCGTCGCACAGTTGCCGCAAACCCGCGAGGTATTCCGGCGGGTACATGCGCATGCCGCCGGCGCACTGCACCAGGGGCTCGACGATCACGGCGCAAACCTCGCCGCGGTGACGCTCCAGCAACCCCCTCATTCCCGCCAGCCTGTCCTCGACATGGGCCGTCCTGTGCTCGGCCGGCACGCCGAAGCAATCGGGTCCGGGCGCGATGGTGGATTCCAGCAGCAGGGGTTCGTAGGTTTTCTTGAAGAGCCCGACGTCGCCCACGCTGAGCGCACCCAGCGTTTCACCGTGATAGCTGTTGGCCAGCGTCACGAATCGCGTGCGCCCATCCTCTCCTCGGTTGCGCCAGTAGTGGAAACTCATCTTGAGCGAAATCTCGACCGCCGAGGACCCGCTGTCGGCGAAGAACACCCGGTCCAGCCCGGGGGGCGTGATGCCCACCAGCCGCTCGGCCAGTTCCACCGCCGGTTCGTGCGTGGCGCCGGCGAGAATGACGTGTTCCAGCACCGAGGCCTGCTCGGCCACCCGGGCGCTGATGTGCGGATTGGCGTGGCCGAACAGGTTGACCCACCAGGAACTGATGGCGTCGATGTAGCGCTTGCCGTCCATGTCCTCCAGCCAGACGCCTTCCGCCCGGCGAACGGGCAGCAGGGGCAGCCACTCGTGGTCCTTCATCTGGGTGGTCGGGTGCCAGAGCACCTTCAGGTCACGGTCGCGGATGTCCTGGTTGGATGGCGGGGTCATGCAACGGCCATTGGCGGGGACGGGATGCTGGTATCATGGAACGGTCCATCCGACCATGCAAGTGAGCGGAGCTGCAGATGATCAGCATGAACAGTCAAGGCGGCTTCCGGGCCCGGGCGCCACGCGGTTTCACCCTCATCGAGGTGCTGGTGGTCGTCGTCATCCTCGGTATCCTGGCCGCGTTCGTGATCCCGCGGGTCATGGACCAACCCGACCGCGCAAGGGTGACCAAGGCCAGGCAGGACGTGTCCGCCCTGGTCACGGCCCTCAACATCTACCGCCTGGACAATTTCGCCTATCCCAGCACCAGCCAGGGCCTCGAGGCGCTGGTGCAGAATCCGTCGGGTCTCCCGGCCGCACCCAACTGGAAGCCGGGCGGTTACATTGACCGCCTGCCCGTGGACCCCTGGGGCAATCCGTACCAGTACCTGAGCCCCGGACTCCACGGTGATTTCGATGTCTATTCCCTGGGCGCCGACGGCGCGGCGGGCGGTGAGGACATCAATGCGGACATCGGCAACTGGAGCGACTGACCCCCGCACACATGGGTAATCGCGGCTATACCCTGCTCGAAGTGCTGGTGGTGCTCGTCATCCTCGGCGTCCTCTCCGGCTTCGCGGTACTGGCCCTGCGCGGCCAGACCGACTCCGAACGCCTGCACGAGGCGGCTGACCGCTTTGCCGCCCTCGTCCGCCACCAGTGCGAGGAAGCGCTGCTCGGCGGCCGCACGCTGCGCTTGCAGGTGGACGACCGGGGCTACCGATTCGAGGTGCTGAGCCGTGCCGGGTGGGAGGCGCACAGCGACAGCGTGTTCCGGGACCGGACCTGGCCCGTCACCCTGCACGCACGCCTGGCGGTGGACGGACTGCGGCCGGGGGAGACCGGGTCCGTGCATTGCCTGCCCACCGGGGAAATCACGCCTTTCGAGTTGATGCTGGATTCCGCATCGGGCGGCCGCGCAGGCGTCCGCGCGGCGCCGGACGGGACCATCGAGCGTTTCGGAGACCGGGCGTGAGGGGGCCACACCGCGGATTCACGCTGCTCGAGGTGCTGATCGCGCTGGCCGTCGTTTCCATCGCCCTGCTGGCCCTGAACCAGGGCAGCGCCCGGCAACTGGATGCCCTGGCGAAAATCCAGGAACGCACCGTGGCGCTCTGGGTGGCGGATAACGTGATCACGCAGACGCGGGTGAACCGCGAGGGCATCCGGCCGGGGCGTTACCAGGGCAGCCAGGTCATGGGCGTGCGCGAGTGGCACTGGGACCTGCTCGTACAGCCCAGCCCGGACCCCGCGGTACTGCGCCTGGACGTGGCCGTCCACGCAGACCGGGAAAGGCATTCCGCGGTCCTGCAGCACACGGGCTTCGTGAAGGCGCAATGAAACACGTGCACCGAACACGGCGCGGACCGCTGGCCAGGGCGCAGCATGGATTTTCCCTGCTGGAAATGGTGCTGGCGATCGGCGTGTTCGCGCTGATGGCCGCCACGGCCTACGGTGTCGTCAACTCGATCGTCGCCGCCGCCACCGCGCAGGAAACCGTGGCGGACAAACTGCGCCAGGTCCAACTGGCGACCGTTCGCCTCGAACGCGAACTGGGCCGAACGGTATCGGCCGGCATGTTTGCGACGGGCTCCCTGCCGGCGGACCTCCAGGGCGGGGGCGACCAGCTCGAGTTCGTCTACCTCTCCCCGGACACCATCGGCGCCGGGGCGGCCCTGCGGCGCGTCCGGTACGGGCTGGACGGCGGTGCGCTGCTCCGCGTGCCCATTTCCGCGGCGGCCTCGCCGACGCCTGCGCCGGAATCCCGGGTTCTCCTGCACGGCGTATCGGGCCTCGCCCTTACCTACCTGCACCCGGATCTCGGCTGGGTGGCCGGCTGGGACGATTCGGCGCCCGGGGACCTGCCGCTGGCCGTCAGGGTGGTCATGGACATCGAGGGATTCGGCCGCCTGGAGCGCGTGGTCGAGCTACCGGGAGACCGGTCGTGATCCGGGGAGCAAAACGTGGCCTGCAGGCCGGCGCGGCATTGCTGCTGGCGCTGATCGTCAGCGCCGTGTCCGCCAGTATCGCCGGCGCCATGCTGTTTCGCGGCGAACTGCGCGTGAGCGGAACGAGGCAGGTCGTCCGGCAGATACAGGCCTGGCAACTCGCGGCGGGCCTGGAAGACTGGGCCATCACCGTGTTGCAGCGCGATACCGACCTGACCCCGCTCTGGGATGGCCCCGGCGACGCCTGGGCCCGCCCGCTGGACCCCACGCCGATACCCGGGGGCCAGGTGTCCGGTCGTCTTCTGGACCTCAGCGGCCGCTTCAACCTCAACAGCCTGCTCGATCCGGAGGACGGCTCGGACAATCCGTTGGCCATCCGGCGCTTCCGCCGCCTGGTCGGCGAGGTGCTGAACCTCGATCCCGCGATCGCCGACCAGGTGCTGGACCTGGTGGACCGGGACACCTCGCCCAGGCCTCTGGGGTTCGAAACCGGCCCCGGCAGGGGATTCATCGCCCACGAGGGTGAATTACGGTCCCTGCCGGCCCTGGCCGGGCCCGCGCTGGATGCCCTGCTGCCGCTGGTGGCGGCGTTGCCGCCGCGCGCCGGCATCAATGTCAACACGGCGCCCGCCGAGATCTTGATGGCGCTGGCCCCCGGCATCGACGCGGGTCTGGCGCCACGCATCGGCGCCACGGCTGGCAGGCCGTGGGAGTCCGTGGCCGCATTCCTGGGCCAGCCCGGCCTGCAAGGGCTGGATGTCGAGCCGGAGGGCCTGAGCGTGCGGTCGGCCGGCTTCCTGACCCGGGCGCTGATCGCCGTGGATGGTATCGAGATGCAATTCGACAGCGTGATCCTCCGGGGTGGAACGCGGGCAGACAGCAGTTATCATGTCCGCAACCGCAGCATGTCTGCGCCCTGAAGGGAGCCGCCTGGCCTGACCGAGCATGCAGAACACCATCTTCATCGCACCGGATGCAGGGCGGCAGTGGTGCTGGTCGCGCGGGGGAGAGGCTCGGACGGGCTCCCTGGACGAGCTGGCCACCTGGCTGACCGGTCGCGACGGGCGGACACGCCTGGTGCTGCTGGTCCCGGGCGAGGACGTGCTGCTTGCCCGGGTCCCCATGCCCGACTCCGGCCCGGCGAGAATCGCCCGCGCCCTGCCCTTCGCCATGGAAGAACACGTGCTCGAGGATCCCGCCGGATTGCATTGCGTGGCCGGGCCGAGGGTGGATTCCGGCACCATCACCGGCACCGCCATCAGCCGTGAACGCCTGGCCGGCCTGCTGGGCGAACTGGGCCGAAAGGGCATCCGACCCGACCACGCCTGCCCCGACTGCCTGCTCGTGCCATGGCGGGAGGGGACGATCGCCGTCCTGACCGATGGATACCGCGCCCTCGTGCGCTGGGGGGACTGCGACGCAACGGCCATCGAAACCGTTTCGCTTCCCGCCCTGCTGGACGGCCTCACGGCCGGTGATGACCGGGATAGCCTAGAAGTCTCCCGGCGGGAAGCCGATGGAACCGCGGGCTGCCTGGAGGCGCTGGACCCGGGCGCCGCGCCGCCATCCGTGGATCTCCTGCAGGGTGCGTTCCTGCCGGAGCGCAGGCAGGCTGGCTGGCGCACCTGGCGCCTTCCGGCAGCCCTGGCCGCCGCCCTCTTCCTGCTGCTGCTGGTCCACGAAGGCCTCGCAACGCGTCAGCTGGCAGCCAGCAGCAAGGCCCTGGCGGATGAGATATCGGCCGGTTTCCGCGCCGCGTTTCCGGAGGTTTCCAGGGTACAGGCGGACCCCGCCCCGCAGATCACGATCGAGTTACGGCGACTGCGGCAGCAGGCCGGGTCGGGCGGCGACCTGTTCCTCGAACTGCTGGGCAGGGCCGCGCCGATACTGACCGCGAATCCGGGCGTGCGTCTCGAGCGGCTGGACTTCGGAGGCGCCGAACTCGAGCTGGGCCTGACCGCGGGGCAGATCGCGGACCTCGACCGCCTCAGGTCCCAGTTCCAGGCGGCCGGCCTGACGGCGCGCCAGGGCGCCGCGCAGCTGGATAACGGGCGGGTCAGCGGCTCGGTCAGCGTTTCCCTCTCTCCTGCCCCGGATGGAGGCGGCCGGTCATGAGGGCATGGTGGAGCCAGCGAAACAGCCGCGAGCAGAACCTGATCCTGGCTGCGTCCGTTGCCGCGATCCTGATGCTGGCGTGGGCCTTCATCCTGCACCCGCTGGCGGAGCGCCAGGCCGCGCTCCAGGCCCGGATCGCCGCACAGAACCAGGCGCTTCAGCAATTGGCGGAAGCCCGCGAGCTGCAAGCTGCGGGTGCAATGCAATCCACGGCCGGGGCCGATTTTGGCGACCGCTCCATGGCCAGCATCATCGAACAGGGCCTGCGGATGGCCGGGCTGGCCGCTGCCATTCGCCGCATCGAACCGGCCGGCGACGGCTCGGTTTCCCTGGTGCTGGAGCAGGCCGGTTTCGATTCGCTGGCGGGCTGGTTGCAGGAAGCGGCTGCGGACCCGGGCATCACCGTTCGCGAAATGAGCCTCGATCGCGCGGAACGCGATGGCACGGTGAACGCGCGCATGCGCCTGGCGGCGAGCCCCTGACGGATTCACTGCATGCGATACCGTAAATGGCTGGTCTTCGCCGGCGTGCCGGTCCTGTTACTGGCGTTCGCCGCCTGGCAAATGCCGGCCGACCGCGTTTTGCAAATGGCGCGGACCGGAGATTCCGGCCTCTCCTGGTCAACCGCGGCCGGTTCCGCCTGGAACGGGCAGGCCGAAAACGTGTTCTGGAAGGGCCTGGCGCTCGGCAATGTCAGCTGGCGCATGACCGGCCTGGAAAGCCTGTCCGGGCCCGGCACCGTCTGGGCCTTCGAAGGCAGCAGCATCCACTATTCCGCAAACGGCCGGCTATCCATGGACGGGCGCGAACTTCGACGCATCGAGGGCCTCCGCGCCACCATTCCGGCGGCATGGCTGGACCTGTCCGCGATCGCGCCCCTGGTCTGGCTGACCGGGACGCTGGACCTGGATCTTGAATCGGTCGGCTTCCGGAATGGTTTCCCGGCTTCCGGCCGCGGAGTTATCCGCTGGACGGATGCCGGCCTGGGCGGCCTGGTCCGCGAATCGCTGGGCGACATCGAATTCTCGCTGAACCCGCCCGCCGGACCGCCGGAAGAGACGCTTCAATTCGACTTCGATTCATTGCACTATGGGGACATCGGGGTGGCCGGCAGCGGACGTATTAAAGACAACCGCTACCGGGTCAGCCTGCGCCTGTCCATCGCGCCGGGGCGGCCTGACTTGCTGGATCTTCTGGGCGACCTGGGCGAAACCGACGCGGCGGGCGGTATTCACCTGGATTGGGAGGGGGAGCTGTTTCCATGAACCCGTACCTCGAAACGGCCCGCAGGGCGGCGGCGGCGGCGAGCGTCGCGATACTCGAGCATTACCACGGAAGCTTCGAAGTCGAAACCAAGTCCGACCTGACGCCTGTGACGGTCGCTGACCGCGAGGCAGAACTGGCGATCCGCGACGTGATCCGGTCGGACTGGCCGGATCACGGAATCTTCGGCGAGGAGTTCGGCGCCGACTCCGGTGGCTCGGAATTCACGTGGCTGGTGGATCCGATCGACGGCACGAAGGCCTTCGTCAGGGGTTACGGGATCTTCTCCACGCAGATCGCGCTGATGCACCGGGGCGAGATCATCGCGGGCGTCTCCAGCGCACCGGTCATGGGCGAACTGGCCTGGGCGGCACGCGGCGAAGGCGCCTTCCTGGACGGCGCGCCACTCGCGGTCAGCGCCATAGGCGAACTGGGCGAGGCGAGCGTGTCCACGGGCAACATCGGCTCGCTCGCCCGCTCGGACGGCTGGCAGGCGCTCGGCCGGATCATGGCGGTCGCCAACCGCACCCGCGGATACGGCGACTACTATCACTACCACCGCCTGGCGGCGGGGCACGTGGATGCGGTCATAGAATCCGACGTGAACATCCTCGACATCGCCGCCCTGAGCATCATCGTGCAGGAGGCCGGCGGTGTCTTCACCGACCTCCACGGCCGCCCGGTCGGCCAGGAAACCTGCTCCGTGCTGGCGGCCAACCCGATCCTGCACGGAATCCTGCTCGACCAATTGCAAGGGGGATGAACGAGATGCCGAAGCTTCCGAAAATCCATGCCCGCAGGGAACTCGACCCCGGGAAGCTGTTCACCATCGAGCAGCTCGACCTGGAATTCCAGAACGGCCAGCGGCGCTCCTACGAGCGCCTGCGCAGCCGGGGCCTGGGCGCGGTGATCGTGGTGCCGATGCAGGACGATCAAACCGTGCTGCTGGTCCGCGAATACGCGGCCGGCCTGAACCACTACGAGATCGGCCTGGTCAAGGGGCGGCTGGATACCGGGGAGTCCATCCTCGAGGCTGCCCAGCGCGAACTGCAGGAAGAGGCCGGTTTCGCCGCCCGCGACCTGGTCGAGATCACGCAGCTCAGCCTCGCGCCTGCCTACATGACCCATATTACGCATGTCGTCCTGGCCCGCGACCTGTACCCCAGCCGGCTGGAGGGCGACGAACCGGAGCGCATGGAAGTGGTGCCCTGGCCGCTGGCGAAACTGCGGGAACTCACCCGGCGCGAGGACTGCACGGAGGGGCGCAGCATCGCCGCGCTCTACATAGCGCGCGATTACATCGAGTCCGGGGGGAACGCCGTGTGAGCCACGAAAGGCTGTTCGACCCGCTGGTCGAGATCTCGCGGCGCGCGGGCGAGGCCATACTCGAGATCTATGACCGTGATTTCGAGGTCACGCTGAAGGACGACGCGTCACCCCTGACGCAGGCGGACCTGGCCAGCCACCACGTCATCGGCGAAGCCCTGTCGGAACTGGATCCCGGCACGCCCCGGCTTTCCGAGGAATCGGCCGGCGTGACCTGGTCCGAGCGGCGGCAATGGGGCCGCTACTGGCTGATCGACCCGCTGGACGGGACCCGGGAGTTCGTCAAGCGCAACGGTGAGTTCACCGTCAACATCGCGCTGATCGAGGACCACTACCCGGTGCTGGGTGTCGTGCACGTACCGGTTAGCGGTCGGACCTACTATGGCGGCGCCGGTAACGGCTGCTTCCGCAGGGAGGGATCGGCCGAACCGGAGCCGATCGGCGTGAGGATTCCGGCGTCGGATCCGGCCGTGGTGGTGGGCAGCCGCTCCCACGCCAGCCCGGATACCGCAAAACGCCTGGCGGGCATCGGGGCGCACCGGATGGTCAGCATGGGCAGTTCCCTGAAGTTCTGCCTGGTGGCCGAGGGCCGGGCGGATTTCTACCCGCGATTCGGCCCCACCTCGGAGTGGGACACCGCGGCGGCGCAGGCTGTCGTGGAGGCCGCCGGCGGCCGGGTCGTGACGCTGGATGGCAGGCGCCTGAGCTACAACGCCAAGCCGGATATTCTGAATCCCGAATTCCTCGTTTTCGGCGACACGGAAGCCGACTGGCCCGGCCGCATTTCTTGACGGCCACCGCCGCGGGGGGGTATAAACGGGCGAATTCAACCCATGGGGGTCTTGCCGAAAATAACCAGAATGATAAACAACAAGATCAAAAATGAGGGACTAAGCGGCTTCGGCCGCTTTTTTGTTAACGGTGCCGGACCCGTCTGGCGGGTGGCCGGCCAGATTGAAATTCGGCCGGCCGGACACCATAGTGGGCGTACCGAAAGACGAGATGACTGATCAGGCATGGAACAGGCTACCGTACAACCCGGCATCGAATTCACCGAGGCGGCTGCGCGCAAGGTCCTCGAACTGATACTCGAGGAGCGCAATCCCGGGCTCAAGCTGCGCGTGTACATCTCGGGCGGCGGCTGCTCGGGGTTCCAGTATGGCTTCTCCTTCGACGAGGCGGCCGAGGAGGACGACATCGCGGTCACCCGGGAAGGCGTCACCCTGCTGGTCGATCCGCTCAGTTTCCAGTACCTGGCCGGCGCAGAGGTGGACTATACCGAGGACCTGCAGGGCGCCCAGTTCGTCATCCGTAATCCCAACGCCTCGACCACCTGCGGCTGCGGCTCGTCGTTCGCGATCTGAAGACCCGCCGTGGCGACGCTCAGCATTGATCGATTTTCGCGTTCCAAGAAAAATCGCTTCACCTCCGTCCGGCTGGACCGCCTGGTCGAGCGGCGCGACGACGACGCCTGGGTGGCCTCGGCCCTGGCCGCGGACGACGCGCACCTGGTGCCGCTCTGGCACAGCCGCAGCCTGTTGGCAAAAGATGAGTCGGGGACCCTGGCCGTATACCTCCGAAGCGGGGAATTGCCAGAGAACGAACTGGCGCAGGCCCCGACCCTGCTGGGGACGGACGGCAAGCGCACCTATTTCGCCACCTCGGTGAACGACCGCCAGCGCGACCGGATTCTCGAACTGCACCCCGGCGCGGAATTCTCAGACCTGCGCCTGGCGTCGATCGACATGGATGCGAAACACGCCGGCATCCTGGCCTACGCCAAGGCCCTGCATTACTGGCAGCACCGTCACCACTTCTGCGGTGTGTGCGGCAACCCCAACCGCCTGCTGTCCGCCGGCCACAGGCTGGTCTGCAGTAACGAGGAGTGTGCACGCGCGTCCTTTCCGCGCATCGATCCGGCCATCATCGTCCTGGTCACGCACCGCGACGCCTGCCTGTTGGGACGAAATCCCAACTGGCCGCCCAAGCGCTTCTCGACGCTGGCCGGGTTCGTGGAACCGGGGGAAAGCCTGGAGGACGCCGTGGTTCGCGAGGTGTTCGAGGAGGCCAGTGTGCGCCTGAAGGACATCCAGTACGTGTCCTCGCAACCCTGGCCGTTTCCCGCCTCTTCCATGTGCGGATTCTACGCCGAAGCGGTGGATCGGGAGCATTCGCTATCCGACGAACTGGCCGAGGCGCGGTGGTTCACCACGGATGAACTCGCGGCCGCGGTCCGGGACGGTTCGGTGATCCTGTCGCCGCCCGTTTCCATCGCCTTTCGCCTGTTGGCGGACTGGTTCAGAAAGCAGGGAGGAGGCGACCTGGAAGCCCTTTACCGCGACGCCCGGCGGCGCCGGTCAGGATGAACGGGGGCTGGCCAAGCTGATAGAATGGCAAGCGCGCATGGGATGCACCGGTCACAAGGAATTCGCTGAATGACCATCATTTCAATTCTGATCGCCTTTGCCCTCTGTTACTTCGTCCGTGACCTCGGACGCCTGCACCGCTTCGAGTGGCTGAAACCCGCCACCCGCTGGTGCAATGACAAGTGCGGAAGCTTGCCGGGCTGGTCGGGCGTCACCGGCTTCCTGTTCTATTTCGGCATCCCCCTGCTGCTCGTCGGCCTGCTGAACCTGGTGCTGGTCGAAACGCTGGGTACCCTGGGCGGGTTCCTGCTGGCCCTGGCGGTGCTGGTCTACACCTTCGGGCCGCATGACCTGGATACCGACATCGACGCCATCATCCATGCCGACGGCGACGAAAAACAGGCCGGGGCGCTGGAGGCGCTGCTGGGTGACAATCGCGCCGAGGACGGTGAAGCGACCGAGGCCACGGCCGTCGAATTCGTGTTCCGCGAAGCCCTGCAACGCTGGTTCGGGACCATATTCTGGTTCGCGGTGCTGGGCATCTACGGCGCCCTGCTGTACCGCCTGGCCGACCGGCTGACGGAGGGCGGCCTTGATCTCGGGGAGGAACAGGCTGAACTGTTCCGGCGCCTGCGGCAGGTGCTCGACTGGCCGGTGGCGCAACTGATGACGCTGGGCCTGGCCATCGCGACCGACTTCGATTCCGTTTACCGCGCCTGGAGGCAGTACCACGACGAGCAGGGGCATGGCCTGTTCGAGGGCAATAACGGTTTCCTGCTGACCAGCGCCCGACAGATCGTCATGTCGGGACAGGCCGCCAAGGACGGTTATGCCGACCAATTCGACGGGCCTCTGGGCTGCCTCAAGCTGGCCATGGACCTGGTCTGGCGCATCCTCGGCGTCTGGCTGACGGTACTGGCCATCCTGCTGCTGGTCGACGTGATCGCATGATACGGCTGAAGGCCGCCTGGCTTTCCGCCGCAATCCTGTTCGCAAATACCGCCGGAGCGGAGCCCGTCCTGCCGCAGTCGGATGGCGGTGATTTGCACCTGGCGGCCCCGGCCGCCCGCATCGTCACCCTGGCGCCGAACCTGGCCGAATTGATGTTTGCGGCCGGGGCAGGAGACCGGCTGGTCGCCACCGTGGAATACAGCGACTACCCGGCGGAGGCCAGCAGCCTGCCCCGCATAGGTGACGCATTCCGCTTCGACCTGGAGCGGATCGTGGATCTTCGCCCGGACCTGGTCATCGCCTGGGCCTCGGGCAACCCGGAACCTGCGCTGCGACGGCTGGAGGCGCTGGGCCTGAAGGTCTGGCGCACGGAAATCCGGGAGCCCGCCGACATCGCCGGCCTGCTCGAAGCCATGGCCCGCGCCACCGGCCTGGGCAGCAACGGGGTGCCCGCGGCGGACGCTGTACGCCGCCGGCTCGATTCGCTGGCCGCGAGCCATGCCGGCAAGGCGGGCATCCGGTATTTCTACCAGGTGTCCGAGAAACCCCTGTTTACCCTCAACGGCGCGCACCTCGTCAGCCGGGGGCTGGCCCTTTGCGGCGGCATCAACGTGTTCTCGGACCTGCCCGTGCTGGCGCCGCAGGTCACCCGCGAGGCCGTGCTCCTGGCCGATCCCGAGGTCCTGGTCGCACCGGTGCTCCCCGGCCAGGAAGACCCGCTGGAGCACTGGCGCGAGTGGCCGCGACTGGCCGCGGTGCGTGACGGCGCATTCGCCCTTTTGCCCGCCGATGAAATCAGCCGCGCCACGCCGCGCATCTTGGACAGCATTGAAACTGCCTGTACCCTGTTGGACCAATTCAGAATCCAGTATCCGGAGTCGAAACCATGAGTGACACCCTGATTTCATCCCCTGCCGGCGTCATGGCCGCACTGGTCGCCGTGGTCTCGTTCTGGTTCTGGCTGGAGAAAAAGACCCGCTGGCGGATCTTCGAATTCCTGCCGCCGCTGATCTTCATCTACGCCTCGCCGGTGCTGCTGTCGAACACGGGGGTCATCCCGTATTCGAGCCCCGCCTATGATTTCCTGCGCCAGTACGGGCTGCCGATCTTCATCGTGCTGATGCTGATCAAGGTGGACGTGGTCAGCGCGGTGCGCATCATGGGCAAGGGCGTGTTCGTGATGCTGATCGGCACGGTCGGCGTCGTGCTGGGCGGCGTGCTGGCCTATGGCCTGGGCCAGTCCCTGTCCGTCGGGGATTTTTTCCCGTTGACGCAGGACAGCTGGATCGCCTTCGGAACACTGGCCGGAAGCTGGATCGGGGGGACGGGCAACATGACCGCGGCGCATGCCGCCCTGGACGGTACCGCCGAACATCTCACCATGGCGGCGGCGGCGGACCAGATGGTCTACCTGGTCTGGCTGCCGTTGCTGCTGGGCAGCAAGGCCTTTGCAGACCGGTTCAACCGCTGGGCCCGGGTACCCGCCGGGCGCATCGAGGCGATGGAGCAGGCCGCCGCGGAGTTCGACGACAGCGACCATGCGCCGACCATGATCCAGTTGCTGTACCTGGCGCTGCTCGCCCTGGGCTTCACCTGGATTTCCATCGCGCTCTCCGACCGGCTGCCGCCGGTGGTCATGGGCGGCGCGACCGTCATCACGGCCAGCACCTGGCTGATCCTGATCGTCACGACCCTGGCGCTGATCGCCTCCGTCACCCCGGCGCGCAAGCTGCCGGCGGCGCAGCCGATCGCCATGGCCATCATCTACGTCTACGTGGCGCGGGTCGGGGCCACCATGGACCTCAGCGGTGTGGACTGGGCGCACATGGGCGCCTTCGTCGCCATGGCGTATATCTGGATCTTCATCCACGGCGCCTTCATCCTGTTCGGCGCCTGGCTGTTCCGGGTGGACGTGCACACCCTGGCCATCGCCTCGGCCGCCAACATCGGCGGTGCGGCGTCGGCGCCCATCGTCGCCGCGCACCACCGCGAGTCGCTGGTGCCAGCCTCCATCCTGATGGCCCTTATCGGGTATGCGCTGGGCAACTACCTGGCCATCCTCACCGGCAGGCTGGGGCAGTTGATCGGGGGGTGATCCATGCGAATCGACCACATCAACGTGCGTGGGCCGGAAGGGCTCATTGAAAAGGTGGAAAAATTCTATTGCGACCTGTTCGGCATGGAAACGGGCCCCAGGCCAGATTTCGGCACGGATGGCTCCTGGCTGTATTCAGGCAGGAAGGCGCTGATCCACCTGAGCATCAGCGACGAGGATCCGGGCCCGGGATCCGGGGGCTATCTCGACCACGTGGCGTTCCAGGCGCAGGGACTGGAAGCGTACATCGGAAAAATCGAGTCGCATGGCTTGCCTTACCGGACGAACTTCATCCCGGAACTGGAAATGACCCAGGTGTTCTTCACCGACCCGGCCGGCAACGGCATCGAGATCAACTTCCCCGGAGAAAGGCTGCAGTAAGTCTACTGAGTGTCAGAGGCAAGGCCATCGCTCCCGCTTGTTTCCGGACCCACAATCCTGGTTCCGAGTCCCGAGTTCCGAGTCCCTAATCCCCAGTCCCTAACCAAAAATCGTACCCATCCCACCCCCGTTCAGCCGCCACAGGGTAAAGTTGAGCGCCCAGGCGAACAGCAACCAGGCCATGTAGGGGGCCAGCAGCCAGGCCGCAGCAGGCCGTATGGCGTGGAACTTCCGGGCGGTGACGGCAAGGACAATGATGAGCAGGGCCATCTCGGCCAGCGCCCAGCCCGGGCGGTGCAGGCCGAAGAACAGCCAGGACCAGGCGGCGTTGAGCGTCAACTGCGCGCACCACCACGCGATCGCCCTGCCCCGCTGTTCATGCCCCGGGTCCCAGACGAGCCAGGCGGAAACCGCCATCATCAGGTACAGTGCCGACCAGACCGGGCCGAACACCCAGCCGGGCGGATTCCATGCGGGCTTGGCCAGCGCACCGTACCAGGGCCCGGCCACGAACAGGCTGCCAAACGCCGAGACCGCGATCACCAGCACCAGGAACATGATCAATGGGCCAATTCGATTCATCTTTCGGCTTGTCCTTGCACCTTGTTGGAGCCTGCCTGAATCCTAACCCAATGGGCCGTTGAATTGAGCCTGATCAACAGCTTCCATGCGTATTGTTCGCATAATGGGGAGGAGCGTCCGATTTTAATTGATTGAACCTATTGAAACGATCAATTAATTCAATTTTACCTATAAAAATACAGCCACTATGATGTCGGGGTTCGCAACGACAACCACCGTCATCCAATGGAGGAACGAGTCACCATGTCACTGAAAGGAACCAAGACCGAACAGAACCTGAAAGACGCATTCGCCGGCGAATCGCAGGCCAATCGCCGCTACCTCTACTTCGCCCAGAAGGCCGACGTCGAAGGCTACAACGACGTGGCCGCGGTGTTCCGCTCCACCGCCGAAGGCGAGACCGGTCACGCCCACGGCCACCTCGAGTACCTGGAGGAAGCCGGCGATCCCGCGACCGGCCTGCCGATCGGCAACACCGGCGACAACCTGAAGGCCGCCATTGCCGGCGAGACCCACGAGTACACCGACATGNNGACTGGTTCGAGACGCTGGCCAAGGCCGAGCGCTCGCACGCCAACCGTTTCCAGAAAGCCCTGGACGAACTCGACTGATTCGCCCCTTTGCGAGTCGAGGCATGAAAGGGGCGCTGCGGCGCCCCTTTTCACCCCGGCGACCCGAACCATCGAACAACAGCGAGCAGCAGACATGTCAGGACCCATCAAATCGACGCGCGAAGGCAGCCTGGAGGCCCCGACCCGGCATCCCCTGGGCTGGAAGGAACCCTCGTTCTACGACGAGGCCGACCTGCTGGAGGAACTGGAGCGGGTCTACGACCTGTGCCACGGTTGCCGCCGCTGCGTGTCGCTGTGCGACGCCTTCCCGACCCTGTTCGACCTGGTGGACGAATCTCCAACCTTCGAACTGGACGGCGTGGACAAGCAGGACTACTGGAAAGTGGTGGACGAGTGCTTCATGTGCGACCTCTGCTACCAGACCAAGTGCCCCTACATCCCGCCCCACGAGTGGAACATCGATTTTCCGCACCTGATGCTGCGGGCCAAGGCCATCCAGTTCAGGAAGGGCGAGCGCAAGCTCAGCCACCGCCTGATCAGCAACACCAAGCTGACCGGAACCATCGGCGGCATACCGGTGGTCAGCCAGGCGGTCAACGCCGCCAACCGCAGCCCGGCGCTGCGCAAGGTGATGGAGAAGACCCTCGACATCCACCGTGACGCCCGCCTGCCGGAATACCACACCGACACCCTGCGCCGCCGCAACAAGGCGCGCAGTCCGAAGGCCGTCGAACCCGCCGCCGCCGGCCCGACCCGCGGCAAGGTCGCGCTGTTCGCCACCTGCTACTGCAATTCCAATACGCCGGACATCGGCGACGACCTGATCCGGGTGTTCGAGCACAACGGCATCCCGGTGCGCCTGACCGCGAAGGAGGAATGCTGCGGCATGCCCAAGTTCGAGCAGGGCGACCTGGAGACCGTCGACAAGTACCGGCGCAAGAATATCCCCGAACTGGTGCGCCTGATCGACGAGGGCTGGGACATCATCGCGCCCATCCCCTCCTGCGTGCTGATGTTCAAGCAGGAACTGCCGCTGATGTACCCGGATGACGCGGACGTGCAGAAGGTCAAGCAGCACATCTTCGATCCGTTCGAATACCTGCTGCACCGCCACAAGGCGGAACTCATGAACACCGAATTCAGCACGCCGCTCGGCACCGTGGCCTGGCACGTGCCCTGCCACCAGCGGGTGCAGAACATCGGGCCCAAGACGAAGGACGTCCTGGCCCTGGTGCCCGACACCGAGATCCAGGTCATCGAGCGCTGCTCCGGGCACGACGGCACCTACGGCGTGCGCAAGGGCACCTACGAGAAATCGAAGAAGATCGCGCGGCCGGTGGTCAACCGGGTGAAGAAGATGGAGGCCGATTACCTGGTGTCCGACTGCCCGATGGCCGCCACCCAGATCGCCGACGGGCTGGAACTGAAAAACGGCGAGACCAGTCCCCTCTCACTTTTACGCAAGGCTTACGGAATATGAACACAATTGTAGGAGCGGCGCCCTCGCCGCGATTGGAGACCATGGAAAAACTCACAAGAGAACAACTGATGAGCCTGGAACAGTACGCCGAACAGCGTGCGGAATTCCGGCAAGAGGTCATCGAACACAAGAAGGACCGGCGCGTGGCCATCGGCCCGAACCTGTTCCTCTATTTCGAGGACCGCCTGACCATCCAGTACCAGGTGCAGGAAATGCTGCGCATCGAGCGCATCTTCGAGGCCGACGGCATCCAGGAGGAACTCGACGCCTACAACCCGCTGATCCCGGACGGCAGCAACCTCAAGTGCACCGCCATGCTGGAATACCAGGACGTGGAGGAGCGCAAGCGCCAGCTGGCCATGCTGACCGGCATCGAGAACCATGTCTGGGTCCGGGTGGAGGGTTTCGAGCCGGTCTACGCCATCGCCAACGAGGACCTGGAGCGCAGCACCGACGAGAAGACCTCGGCCGTGCACTTCATGCGCTTCGAACTCACCCCGGAAATGGTCGGCGCGCTGCGCGCCGGCGCCGGGCTGGTGATGGGCGTCAACCACGACCTCTACCGGTACGAGACCGACGTCACGGACGCCAGCAGGGCGTCGCTGCTCGCCGACCTCGCCTGACGCCGGGCGGGAGCAACCCGCGACGCGCTTGGGAAAAACCGCTCACGTTAATCATTTCTTCATTTTTCCGGGGCCGTGTCGGCCTCGGAATCCGGCTTTGCGGCCCGTTTTCCCCGTTTGAGAACAAGGGACCCATGTACTAGACTTAGATGGGTTCATATACAGCCGTCGCAAGAAGGAATGCGCACGGCTTTCTTTTCCTCCCGGATCCCCTCCGGGCGCAGCAAAAAGGAGTGAGGGAAGCATGAGACGTTTGTTTATCTTATTCACACTTGTACTGTTCGCCGGCAGCGCGCTGGCGCAGTCCGCGAAATTTGCCGCGGTTTGGTCAGAAGAGCCGGTTGCCATCGCATCCACGGCGTGCGCGAGCACCGAAGATGTTTGTGGTGACCTGTCATTCTTTGATCAGAATGCCGGTTACACGATGGCCAAGATCCGAATTCCGCAATCCAAGGAAGTTCTGGTCGGGCTTTCGGCCCAGGTAGGCCTGTTTACCTCCACCGAAGTGAAAGGCAAGAAAGGATCCTATTCCTACGCGCTCGCCGCAGCCGGTGGAAGCGTTGTCCTTTACGCATGCAATGTCGATACGAATGAATGCGAAATGGGCAAGCCGGGCACGGTCATTCTCGATGCGCGTATCCAGGAAATGGACGCCATCCTGGCCGGTGTTATCGAAGAGTGCACGTTTGACGTGACGCTGGATGTCGTAGATGACATCGCCACGGGCGACGCCACCTTCAACCTGGGTGACTGCACGGTTGCACAGGAGTCGATTTCTCTGGCCCTGAGCACGCTTGGCGCGAATCACTTCAATTTCGTATTCCCTGACCTTGATCAGGGTGATTACTACATCGTCGCCTATTTCATGACGGCCGCCTATGCGGAAGCCATTGCCAGCTGCGGAGACCCGGCTCTGTATCCGTACTGCGAGGTGGGTGACGGCGATGCCACGGCGATTTCACACGCCTTCATCGGAAAGACCATGCTGACGGCACAAGAAGTGCGGGCAGTGAAGGGTGAACTGAACTCAATGGAGATCGTTGAAATCCCGTAAAGTCTTTTGTACAGCCTGATTGAAGGCAACAAAACAGCAAACCCCGCCACCCGGCGGGGTTTGTTTTTGGCCGGTCTAAATTATTCCGGTTCCCAGCAACACCGCGATCCCCAGCAGCATCATCCCGGTCAGCGTCTGCACCCAGTGCATCTTCACCTTGTGTAAAAACCGCTTGCCGATCAGCACGCCGATAAACGCTGCAAGGATCCCCGTCAGGATCAAAGATCCCGAGCCTGCAGGAATTTCGAAGCGCCCGCCGGCCCAGGCGATGAATGCCGCGTAGGTCATGATGCGCACCAGGTCCACCATCAGGCCGATGGTGGCGCTGGTGCCGACGAAGGCCTCGGTGGTCAGTCCTGACTTGACCAGGAAAGCGGCGCGCAGAGCGCCCTGGTGACCCGAAAGGCCGCCGAAGAACCCGGACATGATACCGCCCAGCGGAAGGTACTTGCGATCGAACTGCACGGCCCTGAAACGCGGCAGCAGTTCGAACAGCGCGAAGAACAGCATCAGCCCGCCCATCAGCATCTTCAGCGGCGAGGTCGATCCGGACAGGCCGCCGGCCGACCAGTCCAGCTGTGTTTTCAGGCCCGCCAGTGCGCCCAGCAGCGCGGCGCCCAAAAAGGCGAACACGATGGCCGTGATCCCGAAGCGCAGGACCACGCCACCGTCGGCGTACCGGCCCACCAGCGCTACCTTGAACACGTTGTTGGCGCCGTGCACGGCGGCCGTCGCCGCCACCGCCACCTCGACCGGGTAGAACAGGGCGAACACCGGCAGCAGCAACGTCCCCAGGCCGAAACCCGAATACAGGGTCAGGCCGGCGGCGAACAGCGCGGCCAGTGCGACGGCGAGGTGGGCGGTCACGCCCGCTCAGTCCTTGCCGTCGTGGGTGAAGTACCAGCCGACCAGGGTGATGGCGATGAGCAGTCCCAGGGGCAGGTAGAGCCCGGGCGACAGCAGGATCGAGTACACCCCGGCCCCGGAGATCTCTTCCATGTTGCGGAACTCGCTGCCGATCTTCGCGAACAGCAAGGCGGGCGGAATAACGCCGACCAGCGTGGTCAGGAAGTATGAGCGCACCGGCACGCCGGCGGCCGCGTAGCCGATGTTGATCAGGAAAAAGGGGATCAGCGGGATCAGCCGCGGCAAGACCAGCAGGGGCGCGTTGCCGTGGTCGATGAACGACACGATCGAGAGGCGCGCCTTGCCCGCCCGGCGATCCAGCCAGCGGCCGAAGGCGGTCCGCACCAGGTAGTAGGTCGCCATGGCGCCCAGCATGGCCCCCGTCAGCGCCAGCAGCGCTCCGAGCAATGTGCCGAACAACAGGCCGCTGGAGAGCATCAGGATGTTCCCGCCCGGGACGCCGATCGCCAGGATCACGGCGATGGACAACACGAATACCAGCCCGGCCACCTCGGGGTGCGCCTGCAGCCACGCGCCGAGCGAGATAACCAGTTCTGCCATGGTCGGACTAGTGCGCTTGCGCGCGGGCCTCAACCTGGCGCCAGACGCGCAGCAGGTTGCCGCCGAGGATCGCGGCGATGTCCGCATCCGCGTAGCCTCGCGCCTGCAGGCCCTTCACCAGGTTGGGATAGCCGGCGACGTCCTTGAGGCCGACCGGCAGGCTGTCGCCCACCCCGTCGTAATCCGAGCCGATGCCGACGTGCTCGATTCCGACCAGCTTGACCACGTGGTCGAAATGATCCAGGACGTCGTCCAGCGTGGCGTAGGGGAACGGCTTCGCCGCCCGGTACTCGGACGTGAACCGCCTGACCGCCTCATGGCCGCTTTCGTAGCCGTTGTCCTCGCGGAATTTCGCGCGCTCGGCCCAGAAGGCCTCGGCCCATTCCCGTGACCGCTCGCTGAGGAAGGACGAGCCGAAATTGATCTGGATGACGCCGCCGTTCCTGGCCAGCGCCACGATCATCTCGTCGCTCATGTTGCGCTCCCAGCCCGGCGTGAAATGGCGCGCCGAGGAATGCGAGGCGATCACCGGTGCCTCGCTGATCCCGATGACCTGGTAGAAGGCATCGTCGGAAACGTGCGAGACGTCCACCATGACGCCCTGCCGGTTCATTTCCCGGATCACCTCGCGGCCGAACTCGCTCAACCCGTTCCACTGGCGGTTCTCGTCGTAGGACGAGTCGGAAATGTGGTTGCTCAGCGAGTGTGCGAGCGTGATGTAGGCGATGCCGCGGTCGCGGAAATGGCGGATGTTCTCGAGCTTGCCTTCCAGCGGCGTGCCGTTTTCCATGCCCATGGCGAGCGCCATCTTCCCATCCTTCACGATGCGCTCGGCCTCCGCGACCGACCGGGCCACGGCCAGTTGGCCCGGCGCCCGCGCGGCCATCGCCTCCACGCTGTCGATCAGCTGGTTGGCCAGTTGGAAGGTGCCGCCCTCCGCCTCCATCTCGGCCGGCGTGTAAATGGACATGAAGGGGATGTCGAGCCCGCCCCGCAGCGCCCGCGGCAGGTCGAAATCGCCCTGCTCCGTGGCCTTCGTCACGTCCTCCCATTCCTCCTGCAGGCGGTACGGGACGTCGATGTGCGTGTCCACGATCACGTGGCTTTGCGCGAACTCCTCGGGTGACGGCCTTTCGCCGGCGAACAGCAGGGCCGGGACGGCCAGCACAGTGACCAGGAAACCGCGGATCATGTTCATGTCGTCTCTCCCGCCGGGGGACGTATCCCGCCCGGCTGCACCGTGTCCACGATGCGGATGTCATGGTCCAGCATGCGGTCCCCGTCGAAGACCCAGCGCGCGCTGAAATGCCGGCCGTCGATGACCAGCGGCAGCCATATACGGTCGTCCTCCCACATCTCTCCGTAGGGGATCTCGTCCAGCGAGGTCCACAGCGGCACCGCCTCGGGCGTCTCCACGGCCTCGCCCTCGAAGTCGAAGGTCCGGAATACCCAGCAGTGGATCGAGTAGCCGTCCACGAACTGGAAGCGGTGCTCGCCCATGCACTCCAGGTTGCGCACATGGATGCCCAGTTCCTCGTGGCATTCGCGCGTGGCGCACTGGACCGCGTCTTCGCCCGGGTCGAGCTTGCCGCCCGGCCCGTTGACCTTGCCGTTGCCCAGCCCGCGCTTCTTGCGGATGAGCAGGACCTGTCCGTCGCGGATGACGAACACCAGCGTGGCGGGATCCTTCGCCTGCCAGTTGGCCCAATCGATATCGCCCAGGTTCATCACCGCGTCCTGTTCTCCGCCTCCGAGAGCCGCGCATGGGCGCGCCGCATGATATCGATGAACGCCTGTTCGTCGTTTCCGGTGACCGAGGTCACCAGTTCGTCCAGCGCGCCGGTGAACGCCTCCACCGCCTGCGCGTTGCCCACCGTGCCTTCCTGGATTTCGAAATAGAGCTGCGGGTTCTCGGACACCACCTGGGCGGCGACGCTGAGCTGCTGGTTGAACGTGGTGCTGGAAATTTTCTTGAGGAGCGGCACCGCCTCGTCCGAGCGGCTCAGGGCCGTGGCGAAAGCGATGTTGACCAGGTGGGAAAGGCCCAGCACCCAGCCCATGACCTCGTCGTGCCCGTCGATATCGAGCTCGACGCAGTCGGCCGCGGTGTGCGCGAACAGCTCCCGGGCCTCGCGCACCGCGTCGGCGTTGCCCGCGTCCACGAACAGGATATGGCGCCCCGACAACATCAATTCCGCGGGTCCGAACATCGGGTGCACCGATGTGATGCGGCAGCCGGCCTTGCGCATGGCCTCCAGGCCTTCCTGCAGCGGCCCCTTGAGCGACCCGATATCGAAGACCAGGCCCGACGGCCGGTGCGTGGCGAGTTCGCCGAGAATGGTGTTGCTCGCGCGCAGGGGCGCCGCCACCGCGATGACGTCGTGGTCGAGCGGCGTCTCCCGCCAGTCGCCGACTTCCCGGAACAGGCTTTCACCCGGCGCGGGATCGGCGATCTCCACGGCGTAGCCCAGGGCGTCGAAGTAGCGGGCCAGCCAGTCGCCCATGCGGCCCTTGCCGCCGATCACCAGGGCCCGCAGGCCGGCGCCGTGCCCCGACGCAACGAGCTGGCGCTGCTCCTGGTTGCTCAGGGAGTGATGGATCAGGCGCTCCAGGATGTCCCTGGCGATGGCGCCCGGCATGCCGAGCGCCTCGGCCCGTTGCATGCCTTTCTCGATGACCTCGCGCTCGCGCCCGTAATCGCGCAGGGCGCGGCCCTCGCGGTGCTTGGACTCGCCGATGCGCGTGACCAGTTCCTGGCGCTCCGCCACGAGTTCCAGGATGCGTGCGTCTATGGCGTCCAGCCGCTCGCGCAAGGCTGCGATGGCGAAGCCCGGTCCGGGCGTGTCAGCTGACATCGGCCTTGCAGAACCTGCGCTTGCCCACCTGCAGGATGCCGCTGAAGCCCGGCTCGAGCACCAGCGAACGGTCTTCGATCCTCTCACCGTCGATGCGAACCCCGCCCTGCTGGATCATGCGGAAGGCTTCCGAGTTGCTGGAGGTCAGCCCGCATTGGCTGAGCGCCGCCGCGATGCCGATGCCCTCGCCGCCGGTGGCGAGCGTTTGATGCGGCATCTCGTCGGGCATGGCACCCTCGCGGAACCGGGCGATGAAGGATTCATGCGCCGCAACGGCCGCCTCCCGGCCGTGGAAGCGCTCCACGATCTCCTCGCACAGCAGGAACTTGACGTCGCGGGGATTGGCGCCCTCCGCCACTTCTTTCCGGAAACCGGCGATCTCGTCGTTGCCGCGGAAACTCAGCAGGTCGAAGTAGCGCCACATCAGCTCGTCCGAGATGGACATGAGCTTGCCGAACATCTCGTCCGGCGCCTCGGTGATGCCGACGTAGTTGTCCAGCGACTTGGACATCTTCTGCACGCCGTCCGTGCCCTCGAGCAGCGGCAGGGTGATGATGACCTGCGGCGGCTGCCCGTATTGCTGCTGCAGGGTGCGCCCGACCAGCAGGTTGAACTTCTGGTCCGTGCCGCCCATTTCCACGTCCGTCTGCATGGCGACCGAGTCGTAGCCCTGGGCCAGCGGGTAGAGGAATTCGTGGATGGAAATCGGTTGTTCGGAGCGGAAGCGCTGGCTGAAATCGTCGCGCTCCAGCATGCGCGCCACCGTGTATTTCGCCGCCAGGCGGATCATCCCCTCGGAGCCCAGTTCGTTAAGCCACTCCGAGTTGAAGCGGATGACGGTCTTTTCCTCGTCCAGGATCTTGAAGACCTGCTCCGCGTAGGTCCGGGCGTTGGCCTGGATCTCCTCGGCGGTCAGCGCCTTGCGGGTCACGTTCTTGCCGGTCGGGTCGCCGATCATGCCGGTGAAGTCCCCGATCAGGAAGATCACCTCGTGCCCGAGGTCCTGGAACTGGCGCATCTTGTTGATGATCACCGTGTGGCCGATGTGCAGGTCCGGCGCCGTCGGGTCGAAGCCGACCTTCACCCGCAGGGGCCGGCCGGATTTCATCCGTTCCTCCAGCTCTTCCAGCTTGATGATCTCTTCGGTGCCCCGGGCGATCAGCGCCAGGGCCTGCTTCAGGTCGTTCATGGGCGTGACGTTTGCAATCTGATCGGGCATTGTATTGCCTTGTCGGTACGCCCACCACCCCGCGGGCCGCAATTGACCCGCCTGTCCCGGATGGCTAAGGTTACGCTGCCTGAACCAAGCACAAGAATCACGGTCCATCACGAGCATGCACGCGGACAAATCCCCGTCCAGAATCCTCCACCGCCTTCGGCAGTACCGCTTACGGATCAGCCGCACGCGCGTGGCGCTGTTCGCCGTGACGCTGATCGTGTTCGGCATCGCCATGGGCGGGCTGCGCCCCTCGGCCGAATCCCCGGCGCCCGACTTCTCCGCCGTGCTCGAACTGGACCTGCCGGCCCGGCCGGGAATGCCCGCCGCCGAAGCGCGGACCGCACCGCCGCAAGGCATGCCGGAAGAGGAAGAGGACTCCTGGGAAACGGTCACCGTGCGCCAGGGCCAGTCCCTGGACGCGATCTTTCGCGCCCAGGGTTTCAGCATCGGCCTGCTGCACGAGATCCTCGCGCTCAACGACGAGACCCGCAGCCTGAAGAAGATCCGGCCCGGGGACGAATTCGCCTTCCGGCGCAACGCGGACGGGACCCTGGAGCAGATGCGCTATCCCCTCGACGAGGGCCGCTACCTGTTCGTGGACAACCGTGACGGGGCGCCCCGCGCCGAGACCCTCGAGCGCCTGCTCAGCACGCGCATGTACGAGGCCGAGGGCAGCATCGAATCCTCCCTGTTCCTGGCCGGCAAGGCCGCCGGGCTCAGCGACGGCATGATCATGAAGCTGGCCAACATCTTCGGCTGGGATATCGACTTCGTGCTGGACATTCGCGCCGGCGACCGCTTTTACCTGCTGTACGAGAAAGTCTACCGGGACGGCGACTACCTGCGCGACGGCGAGATACTCGCCGCCACTTTCGTGAACCAGGGCCAGAAGTTCCAGGCCATCCGCTTCGAAGCGGACAACGGGCCCCAGTACTACGCACCCGACGGGCGCCACATGCGCAAGGCCTTCCTGCGCGCGCCGCTGAACTTTTCCTACATATCGTCCAATTTCAATCCCCGGCGTTTCCACCCGATCCTGAGGCGCGTGAAGGCACACAACGGCATCGACTACCGCGCCCCGAAAGGCACCCCGGTGTATGCAGCCGGTGACGGGCGCGTGATCAAGTCCGCGCGCGACCGGTACAACGGCCACCACGTGTTCATCCAGCACGCCAACAGCATCGTCACCAAGTATCTGCATTTCACCAACCGCGCGGTCAGCCAGGGCGATCGGGTCAGGCAGGGCCAGGTCATCGGTTACGTGGGATCCACCGGCCTTGCCGAGGCCCCGCACCTGCATTACGAATTCGTGGTCAACGGCGTGCACCGCAATCCGCGCACGGTCTCGCTGCCGGCCGTCCAGCCGCTCGAGGGGGCGTTCCTGCAGGCGTTCCACGATCACGCCGCACCCTATCTACGGCAGCTCGGCAGGCTGGAATCAGCCTCGCTCTACGCCAGCAGGGAGTGAACGGCGACCTGTATATCGGCCTGATCTCCGGCACCAGCCGGGACGGTGTCGATGCGGCGCTGGTGCACTTCGAGGGTGATCGCCCGCGCCTGCTGCACGCCATCTGCATGCCGATCGGCGAACCCCTGAAGTCGGGCCTCGATGACCTGCTGGAAGCGCGACGCCCGCCCAGCGCAACGGAAGCCTCCACGCTGGACGAATTCCTTGGCCGCCTGTTCGCGAAAGCCGCGCGCGCGGTGGCCGGGCAGGCGGGCGTGGAAATGCAGGACGTGGTCGCGATCGGTTCACACGGCCAGACGGTCTGGCACGACCCGGACGGCGACGAACCGGTCTCGTTGCAACTGGGCAATCCCGGCGTGATCGCGAGGTCCACGGGGGTCACGACGGTTGCCGACTTCCGGTCCGCGGACCTGCTCGCCGGCGGCCAGGGCGCGCCGCTGGCGCCGCTCTTGCACCGTGAATTGTTCCACGACACGGCTGAAGACCGCGCTGTGCTCAACCTGGGCGGAATCGCAAACCTCACCTTCCTGCCCGGCAGCGGTTCCATCTCCGGCTTCGACACGGGGCCCGCCAACTGCCTGATGGACCTGTGGTCCCGACGCCACCTGGACCGGCCATTCGACCGCGACGGCGCCTGGGCCGCTGCGGGCACGCCGGACGACGCCCTGCTGGAGGCCTTGCTCGAGGAGCCCTATTTCGACCGCCCGCCGCCCAAGAGCACGGGGCTGGAGCACTTCAACGCGCGGTGGCTGGAGTCGCGGCTGGCGGACCGTGAAATCGAGGCGGGCGACGTGCAGGGCACGCTCGCCGAACTGACCGCGCGCACCGTAGCCGACGGCGTTTTGCGGCACGGCCCGCGAACGCACCGCCTGCTGGTCTGCGGCGGCGGTTCGCACAATACGCACCTGATGCACCTGCTGGCCGTGCACCTGCCCGACACCATCGTCGAGTCCACGTCCCGCCACGGCGTGAATCCGGACTGGATCGAGGCGGTGCTGTTCGCCTGGCTGGGGCGCGAAAGGCTCCTGGAGCGGCCGCAGGACACGCGTCTGATCACCGGCGCGCAGGCCCCGGTGCTGCTCGGCGATATCCACACTACGGGGAGAGACTGATGTCACCCATATTCAATATCATCTGGTTCGTGCTGGGCGGGTTCGTGATCTTCTTCGCCTACCTGCTGGGTGCGCTGCTGCTCTGCATCACCATTATCGGCATTCCGTTCGGCATTCAGTGTTTCAAGCTGGCCGGCCTGGCCGCGGCCCCGTTCGGGAAGGAAATCCGGGAAAAGGAACCGCCGGGTGGTGCGGTCGCCATGATCATGAACATCATCTGGATCATCCTGCCCGGCCTGGAACTCGCCACCCTGCACCTGATACTCGCCCTGTTTTTCGCGATCACCGTAGTCGGACTGCCGTTCGCCGCCCAGCACCTGAAGATGACGCGGCTGGCGTTGCTCCCGTTCGGGTTCCAGGCGCGCGACGCAGACTGATCACGAGGGTGCGGGACGGCTCGGGCGGCTGTCTTCCCGCCAGGGCGCCACCTTCAACAGCAGCAGCATGCCCGGGATCGCCACCAGCACGCAGAGCATGTAGAACTGGGTCCAGCCGATCGCTTCCACGATGAAGCCGGTCGAAGCGTTGGCTATGGTTCGCGGCACGGCGATGAGGCTGCTGAACAGGGCGAACTGCGTGGCCGTGAAGGATTTGCTGGTTTCGCGCGCCATGAACGCAATCAGCGCAATGGCGCCAAGACCCACGCCGAGGTATTCGCCGCTGACCACGACGAACAGGCCGATCAAAGTATGACCGGCCTGGCTCAGCCAGATGTACGGCAGGATGGTCAGGAGCTGCACGAAGCCGAACAACCACAATGCGCGGTTGATACTGACCTTCAACATGACAATGCCGCCCAACGTGCCGCCGGCGATCATGGCCCAAAGGCCGGCGATCTTCGCCACCGAGCCGATCTCGGTGCCGGTATAACCCATGTCTATGTAGAAAGGCGTGGCCAGCGCCGTCGCCATGTTGTCTCCCAGCTTGTAGAGGAGCATGAATGCCAGGATGGCCAGGCCGCTCCTGACTCCGTCGCGGCTGAAGAACTCGGTGAATGGCTCGACGACCGCCGCCTGGAGCGTGTGGGGCGCCAACGCGTCATCGCTGACCTCGCGAATCAGCAGCGTGGTGACGACGCCCACCAACATGAACGAGCCGGTGACCCAATACACCAGGGGCCAGGAAACATGATCCGACAGGATCAACGCAAGGGAACCCGGAATCAGCCCCGAGAGGCGATACGCGTTGACCCAGATCGAAGTCCCCGCGCCCAATTCGTCATCAGCCAGTAATTCCCGGCGATAGGCATCGAGGACGATGTCCTGGCTGGCGCTGAAAAGGGCCACGAGGAGCACCGTAATCACGATGAGGTCCAGCGATTGCCCGGGATCGAGATGACCGAGCACGCCGATCGAGACCAGCAAGCCAACCTGCGTAACGAGCGCCCAGCCCCGGCGGCGCCCCAGGAATGGAAGCTTGTAGCGGTCCATGACCGGAGACCAGAGGAACTTCCAGGTATACGGCAAGCCCAGCAGGGCGAAAAGTCCGATTGTGGCCAGATCGACATCGTGGCTGCGCAACCAGAAAGGCACCAGCGAAATCAGCACGTAGAGCGGCATGCCGGAACTGAAGCCCAGGAAGATGCAGGTCAGCATCCTGCGGGTGAACAGGATCTCCTTCCAGGATCGGGTATTCGGGGTCAAGCCGGTCGCCTTCACGAGGGGATCTCGAAATCGTAATCCATCGTGAGCGGCGCGTGATCGGAAAAGCGCTCCTCCTTGTAGATTTCCACGCTGCGCGCCGTCGCCGCGACGCCCGGCGTTGCCACCTGGTAGTCGATCCGCCACCCCGTGTTGTTGTCCCAGGCCCGGCCCCGGTTGGACCACCAGGTGTACTGGTCCCCGCCGGGCTCGACCTGCCGGAAGGCGTCCACCCAGCCGACCTCGCCGAACAACTCGCCCATCCAGGCGCGCTCTTCGGGCAGGAACCCGGAGTTCTTCTGGTTGCCGCGCCAGTTCTTGAGATCGATCTTGCGGTGCGCGATGTTCCAGTCGCCGGCGATGATGTACTCACGCCCGTCCCGGGCCATCTCCCGCAGGCGCGGTTGCAGGTAATCCATGGCCCGGTACTTGATCTGCTGGCGCTCCTCCTTCGAGGAGCCGGACTGAAGGTACAGCGAGACGACGCTCAGGCCACCGAAATCCGCCCGCAACCAGCGCCCCTCGCTGTCCATGACATCCCAGCCGATGCCGTGGTGCACCGCGTCGGGTTCGTGCCGCGTGTACAGGGCCACCCCGCTGTAGCCCTTCTTCCCGGCGTCGTGGTAGTAGCAGTGATAGCCTGCCGGCGTGAACACGGGGTCGGTCAGCTGATGGACCTGGGCCTTGGTCTCCTGGATGCAGACGACGTCAGCCGCCTGACGGTCCAGCCATGTGAAAAAACCCTTCCGGGCAGCGGCCCTGATGCCGTTGGCGTTCAGCGTGATGATGCGCATTGCGATTCTGGCGGCGAATATCGGGGCAGCATACCTTTACCTACAGCGCTTGTCATGACTGCTCCATTGCAAGCCGCGCGGTACGGCGCGATACTCTGCCCAAACCGTCGAGCGCGCTCCTCATGCAGGATTACAAGAATCAGTTTTTCGACCTGGCCCTCGCCAAGGGCAACCTCGGATTCGGCGAGTTCACGCTCAAGTCCGGGCGTGTCAGCCCGTATTTTTTCAATGCCGGAGGGTTCGACGACGGCGATTCGCTGGCGGCCCTGGCCGGATGCTATGCCTCGGCCATCCTGGACTCCGGAGTGGCGTTCGACATGCTTTTCGGCCCCGCTTACAAGGGCATTCCCCTGGCCGCCGCCATTGCCGTCGCACTGAGCCGGGACCACGGACGCAACGTGCCCTTCGCCTACAACCGCAAGGAAGAGAAGGATCACGGGGAAGGCGGCTCGCTGGTCGGCGCGCCGCTGAGCGGGTCCGTGCTGATCGCCGATGACGTCATCTCCGCGGGCACCTCGGTGCGGGAATCGGTCGCCTGGATCGAGGCTGCCGGCGCCACGCCCGCCGGCGTGGTCATCGCCCTGGACCGGCAGGAACGCGGGCAGGGAGAACGCTCCGCCGCCAGGGAGGTCGAGCTCGAGTTCGGCATCCCGGTCGTACCGGTCGCGAACCTGGATGACCTGATCGGATTCCTGGAGGCCGGCGGCGGGCCGGGTATCGACATCGCCGCGATTCGGAGCTATCGTCGAACCTATGGAAGCCCTCGTGGAGGTCAGCGGAATTGACTAGGAAACGCTTTCTGATTCTGGCAGCCTGCCTCTTCCCGGCGCTGGGCGCGCAGGCCGATAACTTTTACCGCTGGGTCGACGACGACGGCAAGGTGCATTTCACGGCCACCCTGCCCCCGGAATACGCCGACCGCCCTTACCAGGTCATCAACGAGGCCGGCCTGGTGGTCGAGGAGGTCGACCCCATGGCGAAACCGGCCCAGCCGGAGCAGAAGCAGGAACTGAAAAGGCCGGCGCCACTGTGGTCCGAGGAGGAGAAACAGCTCCGCTCGGACCGCCTGCTCGTGCTGAAGTACCACTCCGAAGAAGACCTCCTGGATGCGATGCACGTGGAAATTGCCAACCTGGACTACGACGCCCGCATCATCGAGCAGACCCAGGCCAGTGTGCTCAAGTCGCTCGCGGCGCAGATCAGGGAAGCCGCGGACCGCGAGCGGGCGGGCATGCCGGTGGACCCGGAAACCGACGGCAAGGTTCGTCGGCTTCAGCAGAGGCTGCGCAGCGGCGTGGACTCCAAGGCGGCCCTGCAACAGCGTGAAGATTCGATACGCGCCATGTTCACGGCGGAACTGGAACGGTATCGGTACCTGATGGCGCGGGACGCCTCGCCGACGGAGTAGCGGTTTATCCGGGCTTCAGGACCATAAGGCCAGGGCATTGCGGCCGACCGCCCCCCAGAATCCAGCACCCCCTGAGCCAGGGACGGGGACATCCTCCGATATGGGTCGCCGGGCCTGGGCCTGGATACTGGCCGCGACGGTGGTCCTGACTCTTGCCAACGCGGCCTGGACGTTTCGCGAACCCTTGCTCGAACTGCGCTGGCTGAGAGGGTCCCTGGAAAACCTGGGCCTGGTCGAGGCCCGTCCATACCGACCGTTCAGGAACCTCGAGGCCCTGCGCCTGATCAACCGCGACCTGCACTCACATTCGACCCTGGCCGGCGTGCTGGTACTGAACGCCACGTTCATCAGCGACGCCGCTCGTCCGCAAGCCTGGCCCCGCCTGGAACTCACCCTGCTGGATTCGACCGGCGGCTTCCTGGCCAGGCGGTATTTCCATCCCGGGGAGTATCTCGGCCGCGACTTCCCCCCGGGCGAATTGCTGGCGCCCGGCCTGCACGTTCCGGCGCGCCTGGAACTCATCGATCCCGGTGCAAGGGCGACCGATTTCAAGTTGCGATTCCACTGATCGCGGGCGGATCGGACAAGAATCCCGGCCATGGAGACGGGCAGAAATTGACCCTTGTCTGCTCGGTCGTTGAAAACCCTGCTCAGCGGCTTCCAATTGTGCTACCTTTCCTGATCCCGAAATCTGAGATCACCCTTCCCGTTCCGCAAAATGGCCAAAAAGAAGCAAGCCCTGCCCCTGAGGGACCACGTGCAACGGGCCATCCGTGCCTACCTCAAGGATATGGGCAACACCGAACCTGAACACGTTTACCGAAAGTTGCTGACGGAGATCGAGCCTCCCCTGATCGAGGAGGTCCTCAATTTTACCCTCGGCAACCAGTCGCGGGCGGCGCGCATCCTGGGAATGACGCGCAACACCCTGCGCTCCAAGCTGCGCCGTTACGACATCAAGAGCCAGAAGTTCCCCGGCCTCGGCAAATGAGGCCGGCAATATTTGTTCCCGTTCCGACCCGGCCGACCAGGGGCCGGGGCGAACCCCACCGATGATCGCGGAGTGACACCCATGACCCGAGCAGCCGAGACAGGCCGCCGCCTCGCACTGATCAGTGTTTCCGACAAGACCGGGGTCGCCGAATTTGCCGGCGCCCTGGCCGAGCGTGGTTTTACCATACTGAGCACCGGCGGCACCGCGCGCCTGCTGCGCGAGGCCGGGATCCCCGTGACCGGCGTCAGTGAACACACCGGCTTCCCGGAGATCATGGATGGCCGGGTCAAGACCCTGCACCCGAAAATCCACGGGGGCATACTCGGGCGCGCCCGGGACTCTGCGGTGATGGAAGAGCACGGCATAGACCCGCTGGACGTGGTGGTGGTCAACCTGTACCCCTTCGCAGAAGCCACGGCCGACCCGGATTGCACGCTGGACCATGCCATCGAGAATATCGACATCGGCGGGCCGACGATGGTCCGGGCCGCGGCCAAGAACCACGCCCGTGTATGCGTGGTCACCGACCCCGGGGACTATGCCGCCATCGTCTCCGAACTCGACTCCGACGAAGGGCTTTCCGACGCGACGCGTTTTGCGATGGCCGTGAAGGCCTTCGCGCACACGGCGCACTACGACGGCATGGTCGCCGACTACCTTTCCCGGCGGCAGGAAGACGCGGAAGAGGCCGGCCAGCTTCCGCGCATCCACACCCCGCAGTTCGTTCGCAGCCAGACCATGCGATACGGGGAGAACCCCCACCAGGAAGCCGCTTTCTACCTGGACAGCGACGGCGGCAGCATGGGCTTCGAACAGCTGCAGGGCAAGGCGCTGTCCTACAACAACATCGCCGACACGGACGCGGCGCTGGAGTGCGTCGGCCAGTTCGAAGCGAAGCCGGCCTGCGTCATCGTAAAGCACGCCAATCCCTGCGGCGCGGCCCTGGGCGAGTCCGCGCTTTCGGCCTACGAACAGGCCTTCGAGGCGGACCCCGTATCCGCGTTCGGGGGAATCATCGCCTTCAACCGCGAGGTGGACGCGGCAACCACGGCCGCGATCCTCGACCGGCAATTCGTCGAAGTCATTGCCGCGCCCGGTTTTGCCCAGGACGCCCTGCCGGTGTTCCAGGCCAAGCCCAACGTGCGGGTCCTGAACACGCTGGACCGGACTGCTCCGGCCTCCAGGCTGGTCTATCACAAGGTGACCGGCGGCCTCCTGATCCAGCAGCACGACGACGGCCATGTCTCCCGCGAGGATTGCCGCTGCGTCACCGAGCGCCAGCCCGACGCGCAGGAGTGGGAGGATCTTATATTCGCCTGGAAGATGGTGCGCATGGTCAAGTCCAACGCCATCGTGTACGCCGCCGGCGGTCGCACGCTCGGCATCGGCGCCGGCCAGATGAGCCGGGTCGACTCCGCGCGCATCGGAGCCTGGAAGGCCGCGGAAGCCAGGCTGGACCTGGCCGGCTCTGCCATGGCGTCCGACGCCTTCTTCCCCTTCCGGGACAGCATCGACACCGCGGCCCAGGTGGGCGTCCGCGCCGTGATCGAGCCCGGCGGGTCAATGCGCGACGAGGAGGTCATCCAGGCCGCCAACGAGCACGGCATGACCATGGTGTTCACCGGGATGAGGCATTTCCGGCACTGAAGCCGTCGAAACATTTACAATTGGCCCTTCGATTTTCCGGCGCCGTGCCCGGCCTGGAATATCTGCATGAATAATTGGAAAACCAGATGCATGTACTGATCATTGGCAGCGGCGGACGCGAGCACGCCCTGGCCTGGAAGGCAGCGCAATCGGCCACCGTGGAGCGCGTGTTCGTCGCCCCCGGTAATGCCGGCACGGCGCTGGAGCCGGGCCTCGAGAACGTGGCCATTTCCGTGGACGACCATCAGGGCCTCGCCGAGTTTGCCCGTGAAAATGGTGTGGGCCTTACCATCGTCGGTCCGGAGAATCCACTCGTGGATGGCATCGTTGACTGCTTCCGGGCGGAGGGGCTGGGCTGTTTCGGGCCGACCGCGGCAGCGGCGCAACTGGAAGGCTCCAAGGCCTTCGCCAAGGACTTCATGGCGCGCCACGGCATCCCCACCGCAGCCTACGGCAAGTTCACCGGGGTTGAACCGGCCATCGCCTTCATCCGCGAGCAGGGTGCGCCCATCGTCGTCAAGGCCGACGGCCTGGCCGCGGGCAAGGGCGTCATCATCGCGCAAACCGAGGCGGAGGCCGAGAGCGCGGTGCGCGACATGCTGTCCGCCAACGCCTTCGGCGAGGCCGGCCACCGCGTCGTTATCGAGGAATTCCTGGAGGGCGAGGAAGCCAGCTTCATCGTCATGGCCGACGGCGAACATGCCCTGGCCCTGGCCACCAGCCAGGACCACAAGGCAGCCCACGACGGCGATACCGGGCCCAATACCGGTGGCATGGGCGCCTACTCGCCGGCCCCGGTCATCGACCGGGCCATGCACGACAGGGCCATGAACGAGGTGATCCTGCCGACCATCCGGGGAATGGCTGCCGACGGCGTGCCGTTCACCGGTTTCCTTTACGCCGGGCTGATGATCGGCGCCGACGGCACGCCGAAGGTGCTGGAATACAACGTCCGTTTCGGCGATCCCGAAACGCAGCCGATCCTGCAACGCCTGCGCTCGGACCTCGTGGAACTCTGCCAGGCCGCCCTTGATGGCAGGCTCGATCGCGCCGCTGCCGACTGGGACGAGCGGCCCTCGCTGGGCGTCGTGCTGGCGGCGGATGGCTACCCCGGATCCTACGGCAAGGGATTCCGCATCAGCGGGCTGGAAGGCCCCTTCCCGCCCCACGTGAAGGTCTTCCATGCCGGCACCGCGCTGTCGGGTGGCGAGGTCGTGACCTCGGGCGGGCGCGTCCTGTGCGTCTGCGCCCTGGGCGAATCAGTCAGCGAGGCCCGGGAACAAGCCTACTCGGCCTGCAGGAGCATCGCCTGGGAAGGTGCTTTTTGCAGGAGCGACATCGGCTACCGGGCAGTGGCACGGGAGCGCGCCTGATACGGATGGACGTTTCCCACCTGCTCGATGAACTGAACGAGGCACAACGCGAAGCCGTGACGGTCGAGTCGGGCCACGTGCTGGTCCTGGCCGGCGCGGGCAGCGGCAAGACACGGGTGCTGATCCACCGCCTGGCATGGCTGATCCAGGTTCACCATGTTTCACCCCTGAGCCTGCTCGCGGTCACCTTCACCAACAAGGCCGCAGGTGAGATGCGCGAGCGCGCGCAGGACCTGCTCCAGGTCTCCACCCGGCCGCTGTGGATCGGCACCTTCCACAGCATCGCCCACCGCCTGCTGCGCATGCACTGGCGCGAGGCCGGGCTGGACGAGAACTTCCAGATCATCGATGCCGACGATCAGCACCGCCTGCTGCGGCGCATCATCCGCGAAGAGGGCATGGACGAGAACCAGTTCCCCGCCCGGCAGGCCCAGTGGTACATCAACGCCCGCAAGGACGAGGGCCAGCGGCCATCGTCGATCGAGCACATGGACCACCCGCTGACCGCCACCTGGGTGCGTCTCTACGAGCAGTACCAGGCCTATTGCGACCGGGCCGGACTGGTGGACTTTGCCGAGTTGCTGCTTCGCGCGCACGAACTCTGGCTGCAGCAGCCGAAGCTGCTCGATCACTACCGGCGGCGCCTGACGCACCTGCTGGTCGACGAATTCCAGGATACCAACACCATCCAGTACGCCTGGATCCGCCTGCTGGCCGGTGACGGCGGCCAGGTTTTCGTGGTGGGTGACGACGACCAGTCCATCTACGGCTGGCGCGGGGCGCGGGTGGAGAACGTGCAGTATTTCGTGCGGGATTTCCCGAACGTGAACACGGTGCGCCTGGAACAGAATTACCGCTCCACCGGCAATATCCTGGAGGCCGCCAACGCCCTGATCGCCCACAACGAGGGCCGCATGGGCAAACGGCTGTGGACCGACGGAGAGGAAGGCAAACCGATCCAGTTGTACGCCGCCTTCAACGAGCAGGAGGAGGCGCGCTTCGTCGTCGCCCAGATCGAGCACTGGATCGCCCAGGGCCGGCGCGCCTCGGAGGCGGCGATCGTTTACCGCACCACGGCCCAGTCCCGACTGTTCGAGGAATACCTGCTCAAGGCCTCGGTGCCCTACCGCGTATACGGCGGCCTGCGCTTCTTCGAACGCGCCGAGATCAAGGACGCCCTGGCCTACATGCGCCTGGTGCTCAACCCCAACGACGACGCGGCCATGGAGCGCGTCATCAACACGCCCAACCGCGGCATCGGCCAGAAGACCCTGGCCCTGCTCCGCCTGCAGGCCCGGGAGACCTCCCTGCCCCTGTGGCAGGCGGCGTCCGAATCCATCAAGCAGGGCCTGCTCACCGGCCGCGCGCAAAACGCGGTGCGCAATTTCATGGACCTCGTCCACGCGATGCGTGAGCGCATGGGTGACTGGACCCTGGGTAACCTGGCACAGGGCGCAATCGAGCAGAGCGACCTGGTCAGCCATTACGAGAAGGAACCGCGGGAGAAGATGGAATCCCGGGTCGAGAACCTCCAGGAACTCGTCAATGCGGCGGAGTCGTTCATGATGCCCGCCGAGGACGAGGAGGCCGGGCTCACGCCCCTGCAGTCCTTCCTGAGCCACGCGGCGCTGGAGGCGGGCGAGACGCAGGGCGAGGCCTGGGACGATTGCGTGCAACTGATGACGCTGCACTCGGCCAAGGGCCTGGAGTTCCCGCTGGTCTTCATCGCCGGCATGGAGGACGGGCTGTTCCCGCACCACCGCTCGGTACAGGAAGCCGGCGGCCGCCTGGAGGAGGAACGGCGCCTGTGCTACGTGGGCATGACCCGGGCGCGCGAGCAACTGTACCTGAGCTACGCTGAAGTGCGGCGCATGTTCGGCTCGGAGTCTCACGGCCGGCCCTCCCGCTTCCTCGACGAGATCCCGGAGGGGTTGATCGAGGAGATCCGGCCGCGCGTGGGCATCAGTACGCCGTTCGTGAGCGCCCGCCCGTCGCGGGCCGCGGATCCCGGGCTGCCCTTCAGCCTCGGTCAGTCCGTGCGTCACCGGAAATTCGGCGAGGGCACCGTGGTCAGCTTCGAGGGCTCCGGCGAGCACGCCAGGATCCAGGTGAATTTCCACCGCGCGGGCAGCAAGTGGCTGGTCCTGGCCTACGCCAACCTGGAACGGGCGTGAACCGTCCCGCCGAGTTGAGCCTGGCCACCGCCACAGGGCGTTTCGGCGGTCTCGCCTGGCGTTCCGACGGAGCGCCAAGGGTGCTCTGCCTGCACGGCTGGCTGGATAATGCCGCCTCTTTCGTTCCCCTGGCGAATCGTCTGCAGGGCCTCGACCTGGTCGCGCTGGACCTGGCCGGGCACGGTCACTCCGTACACCGGCCTCCGGGCACTCGATACCACATGATGGACAACCTATGGGACGTCGAGTCGGTCCTCGACGCGCTCGGCTGGAAGGACGCCATCATCATGGGGCATTCCCTGGGCGGGGTCATCGCCTGCACGTATGCCGCGGCCGCCCCGGAGCGCGTGCAGAGGCTGATCGCCCTGGACGGGCTCGGCCCGCTGTCGGCCACTCCGGAACAGACGGCGCAACGCCTGCAAAAATCCCTGCAATCGGTCCGCAACGCCACCGGCAAAATGCGCGAATTCGACAGCGTGGACGAGGCCGTCGAGGCCCGCCAGCGTGTTTCCGACCTGTCGCGCGAGGCCGCCGGCCTGGTCTGTGAACGGGCCCTCGAGCATTTTGGTGACCACTTCCGCTGGCGCAATGATCCGGGCCTCAACTGGCATTCACCGGTCCTGATGACCGAGGACCAGGTCCTGGACATCCTGTCGAACGTTCGGGCACCGGTGCTTTCCGTCACCGCCCTGCCCCTGGCCCGGTGGATCGATCCGGAGGCGGCCGCGCGGCGCGTCGCGACGATTCCGGGCTGCCAAAGCCATACAATAGGCGGTCACCACCATTTCCACATGGAACAACCGGAAGCCGTGGCGCAGCTGATCCTCGACTTCCTCCGCGACACCGGAGCAATGCCATGACCATCGCCAGGCCCGACATAGCAACCCGTGAACGCCTCATCTTCGCGCTCGACGTGCCGGGGCGCTCCGAGGCCATGGACCTGGTGGACACCCTCGACGATGCGGTGAATTTCTACAAGCTGGGTCTCGAGATCTTTCTCTCCGGCCACTATTTCGACCTCCTCTCCGACCTCAAGGGCCGCGGCAAGAAAGTGTTCGCCGACCTCAAGCTGTTCGATATTCCCGCCACCGTGGCCGCCGCCGTTCGGCAGCTGGCCCGGCATGAGGTCGATTTCTGCACGGTACATGGCAACGACGGCATGCTGCGCGCGGCGGCCGGGGCCAAGGGCGACATGAAGATCCTCGCCGTGACCGCGCTCACCAGCCTCGACCAGGGGGACCTGGACGACCTGGGTTTCCAGTGCGACGCCCGAACGCTGGTCCTGTCCCGGGCCCGGCGCGCGCTGGAGGCGGGCTGTGACGGCGTGGTGTCCTCGGGACTGGAAGTCGCCGCGCTGCGCGCCGGCGTGGATCACAGCCTGGTCACCGTTTGCCCCGGCATCCGGCCCGTGCAGAATGACGACGACCAGCGCAGGGTGGTCACGCCGGGCCGGGCCATCAGGGACGGGGCCGACTACCTGGTCGTCGGAAGGCCCATCCGCGACGCGGACGATCCGCGCGCCGCCGCCGAATCCATCCAGTCCCAGATCCGGGAAGCGCTGGAAGACTGACAAGCCCTCCGCCCCCCTTGACCTGCGCCTGTCGACCTGCCGAATGCCGGCAGGCCTCGCAGCGCCCTTCGTGGCCGATTTGGCCGGAAAAAAGCATTGACAACAGTTAATTTTTTACATTACGATATCAATGTAACTTAATAATAAAACTAAATATTAGTTTCATTTTGACCGATCCTCTCCGGCTCCGCCGGACTTCCGGGCAGGCCTCGTGCCTTGCCCGGATTTTTTTTCCCACGCAACCGGGGCATACAAACCGGGGCCAGACCATTAGAATTCAGCCCTGATGACTGAACAGTCACCCAATCGTTCCGGCCTGGCGGCGCTGAAACTGCGCTGGCATCTGGCGCTGCGCGGCATCCTCCACCTGTGGGTGAAGTCCCGCGTGCTGCCCGATGCCTCGGGCGAAACCGGCGCAGAGCCCGGCAAGCCGGTGTGCTACGTGATGGATGACTACGCCCTTTCGTCGATCCTGATCCTTGACAAGTGCTGTGAACGCCTGGCCCTGCCGCGCCCGCTGCACCCGGTCAACGGCCTGGAACAGTCGGAAGACCGGGGCTACGCGGTGCTCAAGCGCCTGCAGGGCCTGTTCATCCGAAGACCTTCTACGCGCCGTTCCTCGGCCGTTCTCAAGCGCCTGGTCGAAGCGCACTACGCCGACTCCGAACTGGATGTTCAACTGGTCCCGGTGACGGTGTTCATCGGCCGCGCTCCTGACAAGTCCACCGGGCTGGCCAAGATCCTGTTTGCGCCCAACTGGGAGGTGGCCGGNNCATCGGCGCTTCCCGCAGCCTGCGGAAGGTGTCGCGCATCCTGCGTACCCACTTCCGCCGGGTCCGCGCCGCGGCTATCGGTCCCGACCTGTCGCACCGGCGCATGGTGATCGACCGGGTCATCAAGTCGCCGGCCGTACGCGAGGCCATCCGGGCCAAGGCGCGCCACACGGAAATGCCGGTGGAAAAGGCGGAGCGACTGGCCCGCAAATACGCCCTGGAGATCGCCGCGGATTATTCCCACGCCTTCATCAGGATCGCCTTTTTCGCCATCAACTGGTTCACCCAGAAGGTCTATGACGGGCTGAGGGTCAGGAACTTCGAGAGGTTCACCGACCCGGCGCTCGATCACACCATCGTCTACGTGCCCTGCCACCGCAGCCACGCGGACTATCTCCTGGTGTCCTACCTCCTTTACCAGAACGGCTTCGTGCCGCCGCACGTGGCGGCGGGCGTCAACCTTAATCTGCCTGTTCTCGGCTCCTGGATCCGGGGCGGCGGCGCCTTCTACGTGCGCCGTACATTCCGGACCCAGAAGCTCTACTCGGCCGTCTTCAATGAATACGTCAGCACCATCCTGGCGCAGGGCGTATCCATCGAGTACTTCATCGAGGGCACCCGCAGCCGCACGGGCCGGCTGCTGCCCCCCAAGGCCGGCATGCTGGCCATGACCGTGCGGGGATACCTGAGCGCCCCGGTGCGGCCCGTGATGTTCCAGCCCGTCTACATCGGTTACGAGCAGTTGCTCGAGGGCAACGCGTACACGAAAGAACTTTCCGGCACGGCCAAGCGATCGGAACGGCTCACCGATTTATTCAAGGTCTTCAAGGTCCTGAGGCACCGCTACGGCGTAGCGACCCTGAGTTTCGGGGAGCCCATATTCCTGGACGAACTGCTGTCCGGGGCCGACCCGGACTGGCGCGAGTCCACCGCCGAACTGAACGGAAAGCCGGAATGGCTGAGCGGCCTGATCGACGGGCTCGGAAACAGAATCCTGACCGGCATCAACGCGGCCGCCGACGTCAACCCGGTCAACCTGCTGGCCACCGTTCTCCTTGCCACGCCAAAGCAGGCCCTGGGCGAAAAGGAACTGATAGCTCAATTAGAGCTGTACCGAATGCTGCTGGTCGAAGGACCGCAAGGCGGCTTGATCGGCTTCACGGAGATGGACGGAGAGGCAATCATCGACTACGGGTTCCAACTCGGCCTCATGGAACGGACCCCGCACCCGCTGGGCGACATCCTGTCGCTGATGCCGCAGCGCGCTGTCGAGCTGACCTATTTCCGCAACAACGTTGTGCACCTGTTCGCCCTGCCCTCGCTGATCGCATGCTGCCTGCTCAACCAGCGGTCCATCGGCAGCAAGCGGTTGGTACAAATCGCCCGCGCGGTCTTCCCCTTCCTCAAGGCCGAGCTGTTCCTGCAATGCGAGCACGAAGAACTCGAGGACGTCCTCCGGGCGAACCTCGAACTGCTTTCGGAACAGGGCCTGCTGGAGCTCTCGAAGAACGGTGTGCGGGTTTCCCGGGCAGGCAGCGGCACCACGCTCGAGGGTCAGCTGAACCTGCTGGCACACTGCCTCCTGCAGACTCTCGAGCGCTACTACATCACCATCGCGGTGCTCACGAAGAACGGTTCGGGCACCCTGAGCCGGGGCCAGCTGGAGAAACTCTGCATACTGACCGCGCAACGGATTTCACGGCTGCACGAATTCGAGGCGCCCGAGTTCTACGATAACCGCCTGTTCCGGCAATTCATCAGCGAATTGCGCCGGCTCGGATACCTGTCAAGCAACCGGGAAGGCAAACTGGAGTTCGGGGAGCAGCTCAACCGGATCAGCGAGGACGCGCGGTTCATCCTGAGCAAGGAAATCCGCCACGGCATCATTCGTACGGCCCCGCAGGCGCTCGAGGCCGAGGCCTGAACCGGGCGGGATTCAGGCGTCCAGGTCCGGGATCAGCTGGGATTCCAGCTGGGCGATCCAGTCCTTGAGCTTGAGCTTGCGCTTCTTCATGCGCGTCAGGCGCAACTGGTCCACGGCGCCGTCCTGGGAGAGGCTTTCGATGGCCCGGTCCAGGTCGCGATGCTCCTCGCGCAGGGCAATGAGCTTCTGCGCTATGTCAGACGGATCGTCCGTTTGCATGGTCCAGATTCCCTCGCGGCGTCGGGGTCGGTCAGCGACAAGACTCGTCAACCACTTGCTTCCACTATAGCATTACGGGCTCAATCGCTCAGAAACCCACGGACCGAACCCCATGGACAGAAGAAAATTCGTGACCACCGCCGGCCTTGCCGGCGCAGCCGGCATGTTGGCCGCCTGCCGGCAGCAGGATGCTTCCACCGAGTGCGCGGCCCCGTCCGCGACGGGCGACACATTCGAATGGAAAATGGTTACCGCCTGGCCGCGGGATTTTCCNNGGGTCGAGCGCGGCACCGCCGAAATGGGTCACAGCACCAGTTACTACTGGAAAGGCAAGGCGCCCGCCGCGCAGTTTTTCTGCACCGCGCCCTTCGGGCTGACGGCCCAGGAAATCAACGGCTGGCTGTACTACGGCGGTGGCCTGGAACTGTACCGGGAGGTATACGAGCCTTTCGGTATCCTCCCGTTCCCGGCCGGCAACACGGGCGGCCAGATGGGCGGCTGGTTCAATTCCGAAATCAACAGCATGGCGGACATCCAGGGACTGAAGATGCGCATTCCCGGCATGGGCGGCGAGATACTGCGGCGCGCGGGCGGCACCCCAGTCACGACCGC